>Ga0213827_1000015_pt1 | contig 298202 bp, 265 predicted proteins | sample MC6MC0898MG_FD_180669 | JGI IMG/M metagenome (GOLD analysis project Ga0213827, IMG submission 180669) | Enriched soil aggregate microbial communities from Iowa State University, Ames, United States - MC6-MC0898-MG | ecosystem: Environmental > Terrestrial > Soil > Unclassified | place: USA... | reverse complement strand
AAAGTAGAACTTTATTACTACACAATCCTAATTTATTTAACTTAAAATTCATATTTAAGTAATATTCATACCTAAAACACTGGTTATCTGATTGAATAATTTTTAGGGTTTAGGTAGCAGGTTTTAGATGGTAGGCTGAAGGTGGCAGGTCTAAGCGGATATGCCGGAGGGTTGGAGAGCAATAGCATTGAAGCGTTTGGGAGTGAAGATTATCGGAAAGGGTTAAGTTCTGGGGCTATCGGAGCACAGTAAAGAAGAAAGAAAAGGTTTCAGAGGAAAATGTCTATGATAATATATAGAGAGAAGCGCTTTATCGCAAAGGCAAACTAAGAGTTATTATTTGTATCCTTATATAGGATAAACAAAGGTGTTTCACTTAGCAAAGCAAGACAAAGTGGAAAAACATATTAGAAAGAGAAATTATGCTAAAATACCAATTGCATATTTAAAGTATCGCTCCTACGGAGCTAAATCCCGTATTTTTATAATACTCTATTAACTGACCACCACTCTGTGGCGCTTTTGAATATCTTTACTTACAACTACATCAGCTATTATTTCTAAAATAGCCCGGATTGAACGGCTTGTTTGAGCTCTTTTTGCACAATAAGGAAAAGAAAGGCGCAAAAAAGCGAGTAGGGAAAGCCGGATTAGCTCCCCGAAAAAAAATTACAATTATTTATTTCTATAGATTATCATCTTTCGAAATTCTTCCATATTATATATATGATAAAAAATATCCCTGAAAATTTCAGAGAGAATGATATCTGCAGTAATAATTATTTCAAGAGTATATAATTAATATAGATGAGTCATCACTTTTCGGAAATCTTCGGAATCTTTTTTGATTTAAAATAAGTTAACTTCAAAAACTTTCTCACAATAAGAAATATCAGTAATTTTGAACGAGCATAATGGTATGAAAAGGCGTCTGGGTTTTATTTTTTTGTGGGCATTTATTTTTGGTTTTTCACAATCAAAAATCACTGTATTTAATGAAGCTGACAGAACTCCGATTACCAACGCAAATGTTTTATGTAATGGTAAAGTGTTAGGAAAAACCAATACTGCAGGTTTTTTGGAGTTTAAAACCAAATGTAAAAACATTCAGATTGAAGCAATCGGCTTTTATAAAGAAAGCACTTTTGTAGAAGGTAATACTCAGATTTCTCTTACACCAATTTCCTCCAAAACTTTTGCGATAGAAACGGTAATTCTTGAAGATAAAAGTGATCCCAGAGCTTTAGAAATTCTTAGAAAAGTAGATCTACTCTTTAAAAGTAATTCTCCTGAAAGCCTTGATTCTTATGCTTACAAATCTTACGAAAAGGTTTCTCTGGATATTGATCAGGATAGCATCTCTGCATTTAATAATGTATTCACTAACAATTTAGGGTTATTTAAAAACAATAAAAAAGAAGATTCTGCACAGGATGTTTCGGCAAGAAAAATATTTGCAAACAGTAAGCTTTTTCTTTGGGAAAGAGCCCAGGAGTTTTTGTACTCTAAAAAATATGGTGAAAAAATAAATATTCTTGATAACCGAATTTCCGGATTGAAACAGCCCATCTACGAAATGATTGCGCTGCAAAGTAACAGAAATAAAATCCCCAATCAGATTAAACAGGAAAATCGTGGTTTATACCGTTTTTTTCTTACAGACAGCATCGAAATCGATGGAAGACAAAATTACGTAATCCGTTTTCGGGAAGCCAATTATAAAAAACCTGTAAAAAAAAGAAAATTCAGCGGTACTATTTATATTGATACAGAAACGTATGGTATCAAAAAAATCGAAAGCATAAGTAAAGAGAAAAACGAAGGAAATATTACAAGTATTTGGGTCTACTTCAACAAGAAATGGTTTTTGTCTGAAGAAAGCGTAAAACTTCGCATGAGCCGAATGATGATGGGGCAAGACACTGAAAATCCCGAAAAAGAGAAAGAAAAAAAGAGCAGTTTCGGAACATATGCCTATCTCAATTCAAAATATTTCAATTACGTTTCTCCTATTGAAGAAGATCCAAAAGATTTTAAAGGCTATACTTTTTCGGTAAAAAACACAAGTGGGAACACTCTTCACCTCTATCGTTCAGAGCCTTTATCTCCCAGAGAAAGCCATACCTACAAAACCATTGACAGTTTAGGAAAAGTCTATAAGATTGACAGAACAGCAAGAATTTTAACAGGTTTAATCAACGGGCAGGTTCGAGTAGGAAGTTTTGATTTTGACATTGGTGAAATTGTCAATTATAATCTATATGAGGGCTTCAGATTTGGGTTAAAAGGAAAACTGAATGAAAATTTCGATCCTTATTTTTCTCCGGACTACTATTTTGCTTACGGCCTAGGCGACGATAAGTTTAAATATGGAATTGGGATTGATATGAAAACCACACTCGACAAAAACTCCTATTTCAGGCTGGAATATTATGATGACGTAAACTCTTCGGGTGAATTTTACCGTCGACTTTGGACGTTCAGAATGCGAATGATGAACTACGGAAACAACATCAACAACGATAAATATTACCGTTACAAGGGTGCCTCTCTTTCTTATTTAAATGACATAACTAATGGTTTGACACTCGCTTTTGCCACAAGAAGAAATTCTGAAGAAGCTTTATTTGATTATGATTTCCGTGGAAAAGGAGGTTCGTTTGAAAATTTCAACACTTTAGTTACCTTAAAATATTCTCCAAATTCAACAAACATTATGACTCCGCAGGGAAAATCGCTGATTGATCAGAAATACCCTGAGCTTTACTTTAATTACGAGCAGAGCATGAAAGTTGTTGGCGGAGATTTTAATTACACCCGTTTTGATGCCTTGTTTATTCACAATTTTAAAACAAGATTAGGAACTACAGGACTTCGTTTATATGGAGGTTTTCTTTTGGGTGAAGCACCCATTTGGAAAAATTTCACAACAAACGGATTGGCATCTCCAAGTAGAGACATCAATTTTAATCTCACTTCTTATCTCGGTTTTGCCACTTTGGAGGGCGGAAAATATTATAACGATAAGTTTATTGCCTATTATCTTACTCATAAATTACCTTTTTACTTTAAAAGTATTGGGCAGAATGTGACAAGTTTTGATTTCGTTCTCAGGGGAACAATTGGTGATATGAAGCATCCTGAATATCACGATTTCAGATTCAAAAAGCTGGACCATTTGTATCAGGAAGTTGGATTGGAATGGAATAACTTTTTATCTTCCTACTTCAATCTCGGCTTGTTTTACAGAGTCGGGTACTACACTACCCCCAACTTTAAACAGAATTTTGCAATACAGTTTAAATTAAAACTTCTTGAATTTTAATTATATTTTTTTATTTCTAAATATAATTGAAACACCTTTATTCATGTTGAAAATTGAAAAATGTTGTATAAATTTGCAACCAAAATTAACGCTGGAAAAATAATAAACGACAGTTTCAAGAATTAATATAAAAATGAAAAAAATAGAAATAAAAGCCGAACAATTTTTTGAATTATTAAAATTAAAAGATACCTCAATGTGGTCTGTTTTTACACAAATGATTGATGGTGAAGAAAAAGAAATCATCTTTTTGGATAACGAAGAAAAAATACTTTTCAATTACATTCTTCCTTCAAACCCTGAAAAACTGGAAGAAGACCGTAAGGAATTTTCTAAACAGTTTTCAGATAAACTTTCAACCCTGAATTAGGTTGGGGGGTTTTAGCGTTGGAGAGTTTTAGTGTAAAAATTAACTTACAAATTAACCCTTCGCTTATTCAACTCTCAAATACGACCACTCTCCCACTCAACAACGGTTTTCTTTGCTTCCGCAACATCGTGCACACGAAGAATTTTCGTTCCTTGTTGCAAAACTTTTAAATGTAATTTTTGAGTTTCTTCATTGATTTCTAAAGGAGATTTCCCTAAAGGTTTATAAATAAAAGATTTTCTTGAAATCCCAATGAGTAAAGGATATTTTCCAAAACCTAGAAACTGGGTTTCGCCAATCATTTTCATCTGATTTTCCACTGTTTTTCCAAAACCAAAACCCGGATCAAGAATAATATCTTTAATTCCTTTTTTAAGAAGCTCGTTGGTTTTCTTTGTGAAATACTGATTAACATCCAAAGTAATATCATCAAAATTTATTTTATTATGCATTGTTTTATAAGAAGGATTCACATGCATTAAAATATAGGGAAGCCTAGTTTCTACAACAATGTCAAACATTTTTTCATCAAATTGTCCGCCCGAAATATCATTCACCATATCAATTCCTTCATTAAAACCAAATTTCACAGTTTCTGCATAAAAAGTATCCAAAGAAATTAACGCATCAGGAAACTCTTTTTTAATTTCTGAAATAATCTTTCCAATTCTTTTGATTTCTTCGTCACTATTCAAAAATTCCGCATTTGGTCTTGTCGATTGTGGACCAATATCAATAATTTCACCACCATCTTTCAATATTTTTTCAGCGTGTTGCAATGCTGATTTTTCATTATTAAATTTTCCGCCGTCAGAAAAAGAATCCGGCGTAAGATTGAGAATTCCCATAATTTTTGGCGAACTTAAATCTACTAATCTTCCGTTGCAGTTTAATGAATGATTATTAATGAATGATGAATGATTTCCCATAAGACAAAAATACTACTTCTCGCTTCTTACTTCCAACTTATAGCCAAAAAACTGCGCCCTAATTCCTCTTACCTAAAACCTAATTTGTATCTTTGAAAGATTAAGAAAATTTATGTCAAAAACTTCAGAACAGTTCGGTAAAATCATCAATGAGTGTCGTGATCTTTTCAGTAAAAAAATGCACGATTATGGCGCAGCGTGGAGAGTTTTGCGCCCAAGCTCAATTACGGATCAGATTTATATTAAAGTCAACAGAATCCGTACGTTACAGATGACTGATGTAAAAATGATTGACGAAAGCGAGGAAGGAGAATTTATCGCCATCGTTAATTATTCAATTATCGGATTAATTCAATTGGAGAAAGGTCTTTCAAATGATTTTAATGAAAATCCTGAAGAAATTTTAAATCTTTACGACAAATATTCTGCTGAAGCTCAAGCTTTAATGGAAAAGAAAAACCATGATTATGGTGAAGCCTGGAGAGATCTGAGAATTTCTTCCATCACCGATTTAATTTACCAAAAGGTACTGAGAACCAAACAAATTGAAGACAACCAGGGAAAAACTTTGGTTTCAGAAGGTTTGGATGCCAATTATTTTGACATGCTGAATTATGCAGTTTTCTGCCTGATTAAGTTTTCTGAACAAACAATTACCCCTGAACCAAAAACTATTTAATTATGATCAAAGGTTTATTACGTTTCATTATTGCTGTTATTTTCATCGCTTCAGGTTTTGTAAAAGCTGTAGATTTGGTAGGTTTTTCCTTTAAAATGGAAGAATATTTTTCACCATCGGTTTTCAATATGCCGTTTTTGGAAAAATTTGCCCTGCTTTTTTCAATTATCGTAGTTGTTCTTGAATTATTCTTGGGCTTTTTACTTTTATTAAAATTAAAACTGAAATTCACGCTTTCTGCACTGATTGCACTTTGTATTTTCTTCGGATTTCTAACATTTTATTCAGCATATTTTAATGTTGTAACAGATTGTGGATGTTTCGGTGATGCCATTAAATTTACACCTTGGGAAAGCTTTGTGAAAGACGTTGTACTTTTGGTTGGGCTGATTATTCTTTTTGTTTTATATAGAAAAGAATTCAAGAAAAAAGATGTTTACTCAGATAATAATAAACCTGAAAACAATAAATTTAAATCGGTTGCTTTTGGAGCATTCTGCGGAATTATGATTGTTATTATGACCATTGGAATCATCAACGAGCCAATCATTGATTTCCGAGATTATAAAACAGGAACCGATTTAAAAGCCGAAAAAGCTAAAATCAAAAAAAATCCTTCAGAATACAAGACATTCTATTCAATGAAAAACTCTAAAACCGGTGAGGTTTTAAAGGTAAATTCGGACGATTATGTAAACCAAACAAAATATTGGGAAGAAGGTTCTCCTTGGAAAATTGAAGAAGGTAAAAATGAATCTAAACTCGTTAAAGAAGGTTATAAATCTGAAATTGTAAAGTTCAAAATTGAAGATCCTACCGGAGTTGATTTAACAGATGAAATTATCAACGTTCCGAAAGCAATTTTAGTTTTTTCTTATCATCCGAAAGAAGTTTCTCCGGAATTAATTAAAAACGTAGAAGCTAAAGTAAATACTCAAAAAGGAGCTGTGATTTACGGTGTTTCTACCGAGCAGAATACTTTTAAAACCATTAAAAACGCAATGATGGATGGCACTGCAATCAAAACAATCGCAAGAAGTAATCCTTTTGTACTGGTTTTAGAAAAAGGAAAAATTGTTGACAAGCAGCCTGCAAAATATTACGTTGACTAAAGCTGTCAATTGTGAATGGTGAATGGTCAATTTTAAAACCAGCAAAACATCAAACTTAGAACATTAAACTTTAAATATATAAAAATGCATAAATCAAATAAATCTATCGCCGGTTACCATTTATTAATGATTCTTTCGTCTGTTGACGGAGAGTTTGCTCCAGAAGAAGGAATGTTGGTACAGCAATATCTTGCTGATGAATTTCCTTTTAAAATGAATCTGGATAACGAATTGGAAACTATCGCATTGCTTCAGCCTGAAGAATGGAAAGATCATTTTGAATTTCACGGGCGTTGTTTCCTTGAAGATTCTACAGAGGAAGAGCGTTTAAATTTCATCAAGTTTGCGAAAACCTTGATTAAAGCTGATGATAAAGTGACTGACGAAGAACATACTTTCTACGTTCTTTTGAAAAATCTTTGGAATCTGAAGTAAAATCACCAAAAACGAAAGTATAACCATGAAAAAAATTTGCTTATCCCTATTAGTAATGAGTATGAGTGCAACTCCATTTCAGTCTCAGATATTTCCTGATCTAAAAGCTCCGATTGCTGAAAAAAAACAGCATCTGAGAAATATTCACGGTGATAAGGTTAACGATCCTTATTACTGGATGATTGATTATTTCAAAAAAGGAAGAGATTCTACGCAGGTTGTAGAGTATCTAACCTCTGAAAATTCTTACTGGGAAAACATGATGAAGGATACAGAACCTTTCAGAGAAAAGCTTTTTCAGGAAATGAAGGCAAGAATCAAGGAAAAGGATGAATCTGTACCTGTTTTCAGAAAAGGTTATTACTATTACACCCGAACTGAAACCGGAAAACAATATTTCAAATATTGCAGAAAAAAAGGAAACCTTAGCGCTCCTGAAGAAATAATTCTGGATGTAGATCAACTTGCAGAAGGACATGCTTATTATTCTGCATCAGGTTTCAGCATCAGTCCGGATAATTCTAAAATGATTTACGGAGTTGATGATGTTTCAAGAAGGCAGTATAAATTATTTTTAAAAGATCTTACTACGGGGAAAACGACCGATTTAGGAATTAAAAATACAACAGGTTCTGCAACCTGGGCAAATGACAACAAAACTATTTTCTACACCGGTAAAAATCCTGAAACGCTTTTAACAGAGAAAATTTACAGACATTCTTTAGGAACTGACCCTTCAAAAGACGCTTTGGTCTACGAAGAAAAAGATAAAACCAATTATATTGGCGTAGGAAAATCGAAGAACGAAAAAATCATCATGATTGTTTCTTCCGCGACAACTTCTTCAGAAACAAGATACATCAATGCAGATGAACCGAATGCAACGTTCAAGGTTTTCCAACCAAGAATGAAAGATGTTTTGTATGATGTAACTCCTTTAGAAGATAAATTTTTAATCACTACCAATAAAGACGCCCTTAATTTCAAAGTGATGGAAACTCCTTTGGATAAAACAGGCGTTGAAAGCTGGAAAGATTTCATGCCGCACAGAAAAGATGTTTTAATGGAAGGAATCAGTGAATTTAAAAATTATCTGGTTTTCAGTGAAAGACAAAACGGACTTTCACAACTGGTCATTTTGGATAGAAGAACCAATAAACGGGAATTCTTAAAGTTTGATGAACCAACTTATACGGTTTATCCATCAGGAAACCCTGAATATAATACGGATTATTTCAGATTCGGATACACTTCTATGATTACTCCGAGTTCACAGTATGAACAGAATTTACAAACAGGAAAAAGAACTTTATTAAAGCAACAGGAAATTTTAGGCGGTTACAATAAAGCCAATTATGTCACCGAAAGACTTTTTGCCACTGCAAAAGACGGTACAAAAATTCCGATTTCCATCGTTTATAAAAAAGGATATAAGAAAGACAGCAAAAACCCACTCCTACTCTACGCTTACGGTTCTTACGGAAACTCAATGAATGCGACATTCAGCAGTACAAGATTGAGTCTTCTAGACCGAGGTTTTGCTTTTGCGATTGCTCACATTCGTGGCGGTCAGGAAATGGGAAGACAATGGTATGAAGACGGAAAAATGATGAAAAAGAAAAATACATTTACCGATTTCATCGATGCCGGAGAATACTTAGTTAAAGAAAAATACACCTCACCAAAACATTTATACGCTCAAGGAGGAAGCGCAGGTGGACTTTTGATGGGAGCTGTTGTGAACATGAAACCTGAACTTTGGAATGGAGCGATTGCACAGGTTCCGTTTGTGGATGTTATTAATACCATGTTGGATGAAAGTATTCCTTTGACAACGAATGAGTACGATGAATGGGGAAATCCTAACAACAAAGAAGCGTATGATTATATGAAATCTTATTCTCCGTATGAAAATATTGAGAGAAAAAACTATCCGAACCTCCTTGTTACAACAGGATTGCATGATTCTCAGGTACAATATTTTGAGCCTGCAAAATGGGTAGCCAAATTAAGAGATTTAAAAACTGACAAAAATGTTTTATTCTTAAAAACCGATATGGAATACGGTCACGGTGGTGCTTCAGGAAGATTTGATTATCTGAAAGATATCGCTTTGGAATATGCTTTCATGTTTAAACTGGAGGGAATTCATAAGTAATTTAGCTCACGCAGATTTAGCAAATTTCGCAGATCATTAAAATAGAAATCTGCTCAATCAAAATAATCTGCAAGAAAAAATATAATTAAATAAATTTTATAGATTTTAAAACAAAAGAAATAAAAAGATAATATAGAAACTATGAGAAGAAAAATAGTTGCAGGAAACTGGAAAATGAACAAAAACGTCATTGATGCTCAACAATTAATGATTCAATTACTAAGCTACAAAAATACTAACACAACCAACTGCGAAGTTTGGATTGCACCGCCTTCTTTATATTTAATGATGGCAAAAGATATCTTTGAAAAAGACGAAATCGGAGTTTTTTCACAAGATATGAGCGAATATGAAAGCGGAGCTTACACAGGTGAACTTTCTGCAGATATGTTGGAATCTATCGATGCTACAGGTTCTTTGATCGGTCATTCTGAAAGAAGACAATATCACGGTGAAAATGACGAAAGCTGCAACAAAAAAGTAAAATTAGCTTTAGATAAAGGTTTAATTCCTGTTTACTGTAATGGCGAAACTTTAGAGCAAAGAAAAGCTGGACAGCATCTTGATATTGTGAAAGCACAGACTGAAACAGCTCTTTTCACCCTTTCTGCAGAAGAAATTAAAAAAGTTGTGATTGCTTACGAACCAGTTTGGGCAATCGGGACAGGAGAAACTGCAACTCCGGAACAGGCGCAGGAAATTCATTCTCACATCAGAGGAATTATCGCAGAAAAATACGGACAAGAAGTTGCTGACGAAATCTCAATCCTTTACGGTGGTTCTGTAAAACCTGATAATGCGAAGGAAATTTTCTCTCAGCCAGATATCGACGGTGGTCTTATTGGTGGAGCTGCACTGAAACTTGAAGATTTCTCAAAAATCATTGAAGGTTTTAATTAATAAATAATTCATATTAAAAAAGTTAAGACATATCAAATGATATGTCTTTTTTGATTAATTCAACAAAATAAACATTCAATAAATAATTATTATTTAACATAATTTAAAATTTATTAAATTTTAACTAAAACAATAATCAATTTTTAAATAATATCTTTGCAAAAGTTTAAGGTTGAACCCACGCGTTCATTAATAGGGAATCAAGTGAAATAAAATAATTCTTGAGCTGTACCCGCAACTGTAAGCTATTCAACTTATTATAAGTATACCACTGAACCTCAGGTTTGGGAAGGTTATAATAAGATGCAAGCCAGGAGACCTGCCTTAGATTAATTTCAACTTTCGGGAATAAAAGTTTATGAGATCAAATCTTCGGATATTTTTTCATGACTGTTTTTTCCTGCAGTGAAGTTTCGGGAACAAAACTTTAAATTTAATTATATCATGAAGAAAATCTATTTTCTTATTCTTGCATTTGTACTTTCATTTGCAAATGCTCAAACTGAAGGAGTTTTAGTACTCAACGAAGGTGGCGCCGGAAGCAATAATGCTGAAGTATCTTTTATTTCAAACCAATCTGTTGTTACCAACAATTACTTTAAAAGTAAAAACAATAATGCAGCATTGGGCGATACTGCTCAAGACATTAAAATTTTTGGTGATAAAATTTTTGTAGTTCTCAACATTTCAAACCAAATAAAAGTCATTAACAAGTCTGATTTTTCTTTAGTTACCACTATTTTTACAAACCTTGACAACCCAAGATATATTGCATTCAGCGGAAACAAATTCTATGTGACCAACTGGGGAGGAAATGGTCCTACAACAAATTATGTTTCAGTTTATGATTTAAATACTTATGCTCACGAAACCAATATTTCTGTAGGAAATGGTCCTGAAAAAATCTTCAGCAAAAACAACAAACTATATGTTTTACTAAAAGGAGGTTACGGGCTCAATCATTTTATGGATGTAATCAACACTACAACCAATACTGTTGAATTGCAGGTAAATGTAGGAGACTCACCCAACAGTATTTTTGAGAAAGACAATTTACTGTACATTATGAGTTCGGGAAATCCTTATCTTCCAACTTCTTTCGGAACACTTACGGTTTATAATACAACAAGCCAGACTACGGTTTCGAGCACTACATTTCCGGTAGGTGTAAAGCCATCTTATATGGATACCGACGGAACGAATATTTATTACATGAATGAAGCATCGATCTACAAAACACCAATTGCTTCACCGTCAATTAACACCACTCCTATTGCAGTTACACCCATTACCGTAAATAGTTATGGAACTGCATACGGATTCAATGTTGTTAATAATAAAATCTATGCGGCCGATCCTTCAGGATATGTTGCAGCAGGGAAAATTTACACTTACGATTTACAAGGTAGTTTACTGAATACTTTTACAGTAACTTCATTGCCTAATCAAATTATTGCGTATAATAATGCATCACTTTCTACCATTGAAAATACAAAAACATCAAAAATAATTGTATATCCTAATCCTACAAGTGACAGATTCTTTGTACAAGGCTTAAATTCTGGAAACATTCAGGTTTATGATTTAAACGGAAGAATTGTTATCAATGAGAAATACAGTGAAAAAGGAATCAATGTAAGCGCATTATCTAAAGGCGTTTATATCGTAAAAATTACAGATAAGAATATCAACTTTAGCGAAAAGTTAATTATTAAGTAATTTTTAAAATGAAAAAGGCATCAAGTTTTCTATTTACTTTCATCGTTGCGCTGTTTATGTCACAATTTACAGCCAACGATGTAAAGTTTTTTGTAGGTACGGGTTCTCAAACGGCATATTTTGTTGCCGATTTTAAAGACGGTACCGAAGACAGATCATATGTTTGGGGTGTGAAATTCAATCCCGGACAAAATATTACCGGTCCGCAAATGCTTCAGATGATAAAAACTGCAGAACCAGCATTTGATTTCGGAACAAGTTTCGGAGGCGGATTTCTAGATAAAGTTCAGTTTAATGATCATTTTGCACAGTCTGTACCCGACTATTGGAGTTTATGGGCAGCTGACAACACCAATAACTGGTCGATGGCAGGATGGATGAACAGCGGAATCATTTCAAATGGAGAATGGTATGGCGCAAGTTACGGTTTTAGTAATCCTACAGCTGAAGCTCCTGCAACACCGATTCCTGCATACAGTTCGTTGTGGTATAATTCTTCGCAAATCATCAATTGGATTGGAACGGGAACCAATAAAAGTTTAGTGGTTGTCGATTTTGGAACTGATAATTCTAACGGAAGCGCCAATTCTTTTGTTTTTGGAATTCAGTATAACGGAACTATTACGGCAGAACAGGCTTTACAGTTAATTGATGCACAAAGTAGCACATTTAATTATACTTCTGCAGCGAATCAGGTTTCATCTTTATCATTAAATTCTTTTGCAGGAACTGCAAGTGGAACAAATACTTGGAAGTTATACAAAGGAACCAATTTATCAAACTGGAAAACGAATGCTAATCTTTCAACGATCACTTTAACAAATAACGACTGGTTTGGACTAAGTTTCGGAACAAGAAGACCTTTTACACCAACAGAAGCAAATGTTAATTTAAGTGTTTCGGATGCAGTAAAACAAAGCTTTAAGATTTATCCAAATCCGGCAAATGATTTTGTGATTATTGAAACCCAGGATAACATTAAAGACATCAACATTTACTCTATTTCCGGACAAAAAGTAATGAATACCCAGAATAAAAAAATCAATATTCAAAATTTGAAATCGGGAGTTTATTTGATTGAATTTAAAACAGCAAAATCAACAACCACTCATAAAATCATTAAAAAATAATTCAGTATAGAGCATCTTTATGGTGCGCTTTTTTCCACTTTAAAATTCTTCAATGAAAAAATCAATACTTTTTCTTTTAATATTTATATTTCAGTTTTCATTTGCTCAACTTACAGAAAATGATGTCAAATTCTGGGTTGGAACTGGTTCTAAAAAAGCCTATTTAATTGCAGATTTCAACGATTCAGACAATCCTACTTCTTATGTTTGGGGCTACAGATTTGATTCTGCTATTTTAACGATGGAAGATCTTATCAATGCAATCGACGCAACTGATTCAAAAGTTACCGCAGAAGTACCAAGCGGCTTTTTATATAGTTTTAATTACAATCATCACGTTCCAAGTACAGATGATTATTGGTCAACTTGGTCAGGAACTTCTTCAAATAACATGACTACAAATAATGGTGTAAACAATGATCCGCTAGTTGACGGAAAGTGGTATGGAATGTCTTATGGATATGGTTTTACTCCGGGAACAACATTCGGTCCTCCTTCCACTCCGGTTCCTGCATATGATTCTGCATGGTTTAATTCATCTCAAATTATTAATTGGATCGGAACAGGAAGTAATAAAAGTTTAGTTGTTATAGATTTCAATACAAATAATTCAAATGGAAATGCTGATTCTTTTGCTTTTGGAATTCAATACAACGGAACCATCACTGCAGAACAGGCTTTACAGCTAATCGATGCTCAAGTAACTGAATTCAATTACACTTCAGCAGCCAACCAAATTTCTTCATTATCATTAAATAATTTTTCAGGAAATTCAACAGGAAACAATTCTTGGAAATTATACAAAGGAAAAGATCTTTCAAGCTGGAGAGGGCAAACAAATCTGTCACAAATTCAATTGGTAAATAATGACTGGTTTGGATTAAGCTTCGGGACAAGAATACCTTTCACTCCAACTGTTGCCAATGTAACGTTAAGTGTTTCAGATGCTGTAAAGCAAAGCTTTAAGATCTATCCAAATCCAGCTACAGATCTTGTGATCATTGAAACTCAGGATAGTATTAAAGACGTCAACATCTACTCTGTTTCCGGACAAAGAGTGATGAATACTCAGAATAAAAAAATCAATATTCAATGTTTACAGTCGGGTGTTTATTTTATTGAAATTAAAACAAACCAGTCGACAACGACACATAAAATCATTAAAAAGTAATTTGATTTTAATAATAAAAAATTTCGGCGCGCCCTTTGGGCGCGCCGAACTCATATCATAACTTGAAAAGAATTATTTCTTCTCTTTTGATCTTTGCAGAACCTCATCTACCATTCCAAATTCTTTTGCTTCGGTAGAAGTCATCCAGTAATCTCTGTCTGAAGCTTTCTCAACCCACTCGTAAGTCTGACCAGAATGTTCAGAAATAATGTCATAAAGCTCTTTTTTAAGCTTCAACATCTCTCTTAAGTTGATTTCCATATCAGAAGCAACACCTTGAGCTCCACCAGAAGGTTGGTGAATCATCACTCTTGAATGTTTCAAAGCAGAACGTTTTCCTTTTTCACCTGCAACCAATAAAACAGCTCCCATTGAAGCAGCAATACCTGTACAGATTGTAGCAACATCCGGTTTAATGATCTGCATTGTATCATAAATTCCTAAACCTGCGTAAACGCTTCCACCAGGAGAATTGATGTAGATCTGAATATCTTTTGAAGGATCTGCACTTTCTAAGAATAACAACTGAGCCGTTACAATGTTTGCAACCTGATCGTCAATTCCAGTTCCCAGGAAAATAATTCTATCCATCATCAAACGAGAGAAAACGTCCATCTGAGCAACGTTTAATCTTCTTTCTTCCATGATGTAAGGCGTAAGATTGGTAGGATTAAACATTCCCATATACTGATCGGTTACCAAACCGTTATTTCCCAAATGTTTCGTAGAGAAATCTCTGAATTCTTTTTTAATGTCCATATTTCTATCGGTATTATTTTAAAATTTATTTAAACTGTAAATTACAACTTTTATTCCTAAAATTTTATAGGACTTTTTGTCAGTGTATGTCGCAAGATTTAGTTTTACATTTGCAGATATTTCTATCTTAAAATTAAAAACTAATCTTTAAATCCTATTAATTATCTCTTCCGATCAACATAAATTCCTTTGATGGGCGAATATTCAATAATATCACTCAGTCTCATAGAAGCCTGTTTTAGTAGGGTAATTTTTTTGATGAGCTCAAAATATTTTGCCTCATCGGTACTGCTGTACTTTTCGAGTTCAGTAATGGTTTCTTTAATTAAATAATCAATATAGCGGTATTTATGAAGCAAAACGTCACCTTTAATCTGTTCAGCAACCTTGTCTCCGTAATTGGGTGGGAAAATATTTCTCGAACCCCAATTTTCCAAATCATCTAAAGGAATCAATGCATCAACTACTTTTGTGGTAATCTGGTCGTCCATAAAAGTGACAAAAAAGTTTCCGCTTCGAAGTTCATCATTTTGGATACCTTCTTTTACCTGATCAATAATAATTTCGTTTCCTTTTACGAGAAACTGATATTGTTCTTCTTCAAAATGATGCAGAATTTCTTCGATGACTGTGATTTGATATTCAGTATCGTTATCGTCCTTTCGCTTTAAAACAACATCGCCGAACATTAACATATGATCGACCAATTTGTTTTCCATGAATAAAACATCATATAAAAACGGATCCCCCTTTTCTTCATCCAAAGGAACAATCTCCATTTTTACGGGAGCTGCATTTTCCTTTTGTTGTTGAGCGTTTTGATTGTGGTTTTGGGTAACCTGTCTCTGAACATCCAGCTCATTAAACAAACTCTGCTCGGAAAGACCAAATTTATTGGAAACTTCTTTCAAATAAACTTCCCTTTTCAAAGCGTTTTGAACAAATCCGACAGATTTTACAATATCCCGGATCGCTTCTGCTTTTTTTATCGGATCATTTCCGACTTCTTTTAAAAGAATTTCAGCTTTAAAATCAATGAAATCCATCGCCTGATTTTCGATGAATTTTTCGACATATTCCTGCGGATGTTTTCTGGCAAAAGAATCCGGGTCATCACCATCCGGAAAAAGAAGAACTCTGATGTTCATTCCTTCTGTCAAAAGCATATCGATACTTCTGAAACTCGCTTTAATTCCCGCATTATCACCATCAAAGAGAATCGTCACATTTTCCGTGAGTCTTTTAATAAGCTTAATTTGTTCGGTCGTTAAAGAAGTTCCTGAACTCGCTACCACATTTTCAATTCCGGACATATGAAGTGAAATCACATCCATATAACCTTCCACCAAAAGACAGATATTTTTTCTGGAAATTGCTTGTTTGCTTTGGTTTAAACCATAAAGTACATTCGATTTATGATAAATTTCTGTTTCCGGAGAATTGAGATATTTGGCAGTTTTGACGTTATTTTTAAGAATTCTTGCTCCAAAACCTAAGACTCTGCCCGAAAAACTGTGAATCGGAAACATAACTCTTTCGCGAAAACGATCGATTCCGTTCGGTGCATTTTCAGGGAATATGGAAAGTCCTGATTTTTCTAAAACCTCTTTTGTATACCCTTTTTCAATGGCAAATTCGGTAAAAGAATTTTTCTTTTCGGGTGAAAAACCAAGTTGAAACTTTTTAATGATATCATCTTTCAGTTCACGCTCTCTGAAATATGAAAGTCCGATTGCTCTGCCTTCATCATTTTCCCAAAGTATATTTTGAAAAAAATCATTGGCAACCTCATGAATTTTGTAAAGCAAATCTCTTTCAGACTGAGCATTTTTTGCTTCTTCAGAAAACTCGCGCTGATCTTCTTCAATGTCGATTCCGTATTTTTTGGCAGCGTGACGAAGAGCTTCAGGATAGGTAAAGTTTTCGATTTCCATTAAAAAAGAAATCGCTGTCCCCCCTTTTCCTGTTGAGAAATCTTTCCAAATTTGCTTACTTGGAGAAACTACAAAACTCGGCGACTTTTCTTCATGAAACGGACTCAGACCTTTAAAATTTGATCCCGCTCTCTTCAACTGCACATATTCGCCAACAATCTCTTCTACGCGGATTGTGGAAAATATTTTATCGATTGTCTGTTTGGAAATCATGGTGTAAAAATACTGAATTGATTTTGAGCTTTTGCTAAATTAAAAACGAATGCAATAAAAATAATTACAACTCATTGTTTTTTAGACTATTTTTAAATGAAGAAAATTTATTCTGGTCTAGTATTTATTTTCAGACTGTACCTGCTAATGTCTACATATTGTTTTAGTTTTTAAGAGAAACTGAAAAGATTCCTAATAAATTGGATAATTCAAAAATCTATCACAATAATACCATAACAATTCGGGGGTACATTTTTCTAAACGGGTTTAATATAGTTTCAAAAGGTTTGGTAGAACTTCAAGGAAATCCAATGTGTATGATCTCTTTTCTAAATTATTAAAAAATCAAACCTCCTATAATTTGTACAATCTCATGGCAAACCTCACAGAAGGTGATGTTTTTATTGAAGTTAAATAAAGAATCAATAAGCATTATTTTTGAGGTAAATTTTTATATCCAACCTCTTTATAATTCTGAAATTTCAATAAAAAAGACAGTCCGACTTTCATCAGGCTGTCTAATATAACCACCAAAATAATTATTATAAATAATTTAAATTATATCTACAAAGTGGTATTAACTACTCCAAAATCTATTGTGAGTACAGGCTCATAATATGAAATCGGACTATTATCTCCACTTCCTAAATATAATTTCACTCCATTAGTTATCATTTCCTGGGTAATAATTATTGGAGAAAGAACCAATTCATCGCGAATTGTCGTAAAACCACTTGTCTTGGTTTGTTTAAACATTAAGTCTTTAATTTTAGTACCTCCCGTAACTGTTCCCGCGTTCGCATTATAAACCGCATTCCCTGTATAAGCAACAAATCTGGAAGCACCTGCATTGGCTGTAATTTCCTGATATTTTAATGAAATATTGACAGACATTATATTCCCTAATAGTTGTTGCGGAATATTGATTTTAGAATTGGCATTATCCCAAATCACAAAATTGTTTGGTGGTCCTGAAAGCGGATTATTCTCTATTATAACATCTCCCGGACTAAGGTAACTACAATCGAACAGTCTTAGCTTTGGTGAATTGGGTACTACGAATGCATTTGTACTATATGGATAGGTATTGACATCATTCAATAAAATATTCATTGGTTTTACGTAAGCCAGTAAGTTATTAATAGTTGTGGTGGTATTGTCTAACGTTACCCAAAGATTTCCATCCCAGTAAAAAAATCCTTTATTTCTTAAATTAATCCCTATCCCTACCTGGTTTACAATTGAAGCAGGAGAGATAGCATAAACAAGATTTGATTCCAAGCCAACTCCGGAAATTGGCATATTAAAAATTTCATCACCAGATAATCTTGGAATTATTAATCCTTCAACAGAAGATCCTGTAGCTTTTCTGTCGATTTGAAGTGTAGTGTTTGGAGTAGTTGTATTAATCCCAACTTGTCCAAAAAAGGAACAATGCAAACTAATGCAAAAAAATAAAACTAAATTTTTCATATCGTATTTTTTAGAACATAAATTTATGATTTACCTTATGAAAATAATCAACAAAAACTATTTTATATTAACTATTTTATTCATAAATTTGTAAAAATTCAAATTTATCATAATTAAAATAGATAATAATTGAATTTAACATAATCGAAATTAAATTTAAGTTTTTGTGAATTTTAATAATTAAAATCTATTTTAAACTTACTATTGCACTATTTATAATGAAAATTGCAAAAGAATTTTGTCTCTAATTTTTCTGTATTAATTTTCTTACAGAGCAAATGTTTCAAAAAGTGATAAAAAAATAAAACCGGCTGAATTTTATTCAGTCAGTTTTATTTTAAGCATATTCGAAAATTTAGCACAAATAATTATCTTTGCTTATGCAATTCACTATTCATCAAATTGACGACTGGCAAAAAGTTGTTGATTCTATTTTACCGGAACTCAAACACAATATCCTTCTTTTAAAAGGAAACTTAGGGGCTGGTAAGACAACCTTTACTCAATTTCTGCTTAAAAATTTGGGCAGCGAAGATGAAATAAACTCTCCTACTTATTCGATTGTAAACGAATACAGTTCGCCAAAAGGAAAAATCTATCACTTCGATCTGTACCGCTTAAAAAACATTGAAGAAGTGTATGACATCGGTATCGAAGAGTATCTCGATAATGCATTTTTGTGCATCATAGAATGGCCGGAAGTGTATGAAGATGAGCTTTACGGATTAAATTATCATTCGATGAGCATTAATAATACCGGAGAAAACAGAGAAATTACATTCGATTAAATATTATATCTTTGCTTATAGAAATCGATTGTAATAAAAAAAATCTGTAAGTCATAATTAAACAAAAATGAGTACTACAAATATTTTTACTCCTTTTTCAGAGGAAGAATTAATTCCGAAGGAAGAGAAGTTGGAAGTTATAAAAAAGGGAAAACAGTTTAGCATAGGAATCCCCAAAGAAACCTGTCTCAACGAAAGGAGAACATGCATAACACCCGATGCAGTACAGGTTTTGGTAGAAAACGGCCACGAAATCATCATTGAATCCGGTGCAGGACAAGGTTCATTTTTCACAGATTTACAGTACTCAGAAGCGGGAGCAAGAATTACTCAAGATGCCAAAGAAGCATTTTCTCAGGATTTGGTTTTAAAGGTAAATCCACCAACAGAAGAGGAAATTGATTATTTCAAACCCAATACTTACTTAGTTTCTGCGCTTCAGATCAACTTAAGAGATAAAGATTATTTCACAAAACTTGCCGATAAAAAAATCAACGCAATTGCGTTTGAATTTATTTCAGACGAATATAAGCAACTTGCTTTAGTGAGATTAATCGGAGAAATTGCTGGTTCGGTTTCTATTTTATATGCTTCAGAGTTATTAGCCTTATCAAACGGTTTAATGCTTGGCGGAATTACCGGAGTAAGACCTACAGAAGTGGTGGTTTTAGGAGCCGGAATCGTTGGAGAATTTGCAACAAAAGCAGCAATCGGTCTAGGAGCAAGTGTAAAAGTTTTTGATAACTCACTTTCAAAACTGAGAAGACTTCACACTTTGGTAGACAGCAGAGTTCCTACATCGATCATTGATCCTAAAGAATTAAGCAAAAGTTTAAGAAGAGCCGATGTTGTAATCGGTGCTTTACCAAGACTCAATATGCAGCCCATCGTTACCGAAGATATGGTAATGAAAATGAAAAAAGGCAGCGTCATCATAGACATCGTAATCGACAACGGAAAAGCCATCGAAACTTCAGAGTTGACCACAATGGATGATCCTTACATCATCAAACACGGTGTTATTCACTGCGGATTACCCAATCTTACATCAAAAATGCCGAGAACAACCACAAAAGCAATCTCTAATTTCTTTCTTTCATATATTTTGAACTACGATCTGGAAGGTGGTTTTGAAAATATGCTGATCCGCAAAAACGAAATGAAGCAAAGTTTGTATATGTACAAAGGCAGACATACCAAAAAAGTGATCTGCGACCGTTTCGGACTTACGTATCACGACATCAATCTTTTAATATTCTAAACTTTCGCAAACAAAGAATCGATCATCATTTATCAATGATCATTCATCAATTATAGATTGTAAAATCAACGTATGAAGAAAATAAAATTCTTTCTAATCGGGCTTATTCCCGGACTTATCATTGTATTTTTTGTACTCAATGCAAAAGGCGCAAGCTGCAGCGGTTATTTACCAAACAGCCGTGTAATTGCCGAAACTCTCTCAAAAGATTTCGAGTATTCTGAAAATTTTAAAAATGAAATGAAAGTTTTAAACGTGGATGAAAAGTTTTTAAAAGACAGCATTATTACCTTAGGAAGAATAGATTTTGACCGTAGTCATGCACAAAAAAAGCCATGCCCGGATTATGTAATCTCTTCCCCTGAGAAAAATCCTATTTACGAAATCACTTTCGAAAAGTGTGAAGAAAAAGCAGTTTTAAATTCTTTGAAAAAGCTTAAATAAAACATTATATAGCCACGAATACACAGATTTTCATTGATTATTATTCGTGCATTAGTGTCAATTAAAATTAGCAAGTACATAGTTTTTACTATATTTGAAACAATAAATTTCATCTAAATATTTTCTTTAAAAATGGATGGCAATTACTACATGATTCATGATTATCTGATCTTCTTTGGAGTATTTGCTATTTTCTTTTTTCTTACGGTAAGTATTTATCTTTTCAGTCAAAATCAGCGATTAAAAAACAGAAACGTAAAACTTTCTGAAAGCAATAAACTCATTGAGCATAAACTGAATGAGTTTCAGCTTGAACATATAGGAACCAAACTCAATCCGCATTTATTTAAAAATATTCTCAATTCTGTACAGTCGCACGCTTATCAAACGTATATGTCACTCGACAAACTGGCGAATGTTCTCGACTATATTCTGTACGAGAGCAACAATAAATTTGTAAGTCCAAAAGAAGAACTAAGTTTCGCCTTAAGTCTTATTGAAATTAATAAAATTAAAATCAATCCGCTTTTTGATTTTAGAATTAAATCTAAAATTGACAAATCTGATGCTGTTTTTGAAGAAAAAATATTTGCTCCGTTGCTTTCTGTTGACTTAATTGAAAATGCTTTTAAACATACCGATTTTCTGGCTTCGGATTCTTTTATTTCCATTGTATTGGAATTAGAAGGCGGTATTTTTTCTATGAAAGTGAGTAACAAAGCTTCGCTTAAAAATGTACTCCACAAAGATCACAGCGGTTTCGGAAGCCAGTCTTTAGATCAAAGATTAAAAATGATCTATGCCAATTTTTATTCGCTTCAAAAAAGCTCAAAAAACGGTATATTCACTGCAGAATTAACAATCAATTTAGGAGAATTCTATGATAAAATGCGTTATTCTTGATGATGAGTTGCTAGCAATAAGCTACCTGAAACTTTTATGCGAACAAATTGAAAATGTAGAAGTTGTAAAAGCTTTTAATGATCCGAAGATTTTCCTCAACGAAATAAAGAATATAGACTGTAACCTTTGTATTTTAGACATCGAAATGCCGGGAATGACCGGATTACAGGTTGCCGAATTGATTTCTGATTCAAAAAAGATCATATTTACAACCGCATACAAAGAATACGCTGCAGAAGCTTTTGATCTGAATGTGGTAGATTATGTGCGGAAACCCATAAAAAAAGAAAGACTGATTCAGGCATTTGAAAAAGCAGCAGATCTTTTAAACAATAATCACAAAAAAGAATTCATCGAATGGAATACCAACATTGGTAAATCTACAATTTTTACAGAGCAGATTGCGTATATTAAAACCTCAGAAATCGACAGCCGCGACAAAGATATTATTCTGAAAGACGGAACAACGATTGTTCTTAAAAACCTCAATTTCAAATCTCTTTTGGAAATGCTTCCGTCAAAAGATTTTGCACAGGTCAATAAAAAAGAAATTATTGCTTTATCATCTGTAAAAGTTTTATCCACCAACGAAATAATTACAACGATATCTAATGAGTCTGACCAGTTTTTAAAACTTCAGATTGGCGATACTTATAAAAATTCTTTAATGGAAATGTTTGGAAAGTAAATAGTTATCACAGTAAGATACAAATTCAAATAAGTAAATTATTTTGAGTTTAAAATAGTAAAAAATCTTAAATTGCAAATCCCTTTTATTGTCTAAAAGGGATTTGTTTTTAACCAAAATATTATGAAAAAAAAAGCACTTCTTTTTCTATTGATTTCAGCATTTACTTTTGCTCAGAAATCTGTTTTAGCACAAAAAATTGATTCAATTGTTAAAGATAAAAAAGCCACTGTCGGAGTTTCTGTTTTAGGCTTTGAAGATGGTTTTAAATACAATAAAAATGCAGAAACAAAGCTACCAATGCTTAGTGTCTTTAAGTTTCATATTGCTTGTGCTGTTTTAGATTTGGTAGATAAAAAGAAATTTTCTTTAGACCAGAAAATTCTTTTAAAAGAATCTGAATTGTTACTGAATACATGGTCGCCAATTAAAGAAAAATATCCAACTGGAGATGTTGAATTGAGCTTAGCTGAAATGATTGATTATACTGTTGCTTTGAGTGACAATAATAGCTGCGATAAACTATTAAAAATGATTGGAGGTACAAAAACTGTTCAAAGGTTTATGGATTCTAAAGGGGTGAAGGATTTCCAGATTAAACATAATGAAGAGCAAATGCACAAAGGAGCAAAATATTTGTATGAAAATTATACCACAACCAATTCTTTGAGCCAGCTTTATAAAAAATTCTACGATGGTAAAATTTTGTCTGAAAAATCTACAAAGTTTTTATATGATATTATGCTGAACACCTCTACCGGAGGAAATAAATTAAAAGAACAATTACCTAAACAATCTATTGCCCATAAAACGGGATCTTCAGGTAAAGATGGAAACTTAACAATCGCAGAAAATGACTCGGGAATTGTTACCTTACCAAATGGCAAGCATTATGCAATAGTAGTATTTATTAGCAATTCTACCGAGACAGACGAGGTGAATTGTAAGATGATTTCAGACATTTCAAAAGCAGTTTGGGATCATTTTAATAAGTAAAATTTAAAGCTTAATTTTAAAACCATTAAAATGAAAAAAATAATTTTAACAATAGCAGTGTTCAGTTGTGTATTTTTCTTTGCTCAGAAAAGTGAAAATTACATCGAAATAAGCTACAACAGTATTTGTTGCGGAACGCCTTCAAGCGCTCCCGTAATGAATTACATTAACAGTTTTCAAGGTAAAAAAAACACTCTGGAGATATACCGACAGTCAGGTTTGGGAAGAGAAGGTGAATATAAACTGTTCATCGGAATTGATGCACTTTCAAAAAGCAAAAAAGTAAAGTTTATTAAAGGACTTGAAGCAGCAATCAATTCTCAGAATAAATCCAGAAATGAAAACAGTGACGGAATTGTGGATTTTAACAGTCGGACAATAATTAAAAAAGAAAAATTAAGTACATTAAATAATCTAACTATATATAAAAAAGAAAATTTAAAATGATCAAAAACATTGTCGTTATCGGAGCGGGAACCATGGGAAATGGTATTGCACATACATTCGCACAAAGCGGTTTTAGTGTAAATTTAGTAGACGTTTCTCAGGAAGCTTTAGACAAGGGATTGAAAACTATTACCACAAACCTTGACAGAATCATTGCAAAGGGAAACCTTACAGAAGAACAGAAGGCAGAAACTTTAGGAAACATCAAAACTTTCACTCAGCTAAAAGATGCGGTAACCAGTGCAGATTTGGTAGTGGAGGCTGCAACTGAAAATCAGGATTTAAAATTAAAGATTTTCGCTCAGATGGATGAGTTTGCTCCGGAGAACTGTATTTTATCTACCAATACTTCATCTATTTCTATTACTAAAATTGCTGCCGCTACCAAAAGAGCAGACAAAGTAATCGGAATGCACTTTATGAATCCGGTTCCGATTATGAAACTGGTAGAAATCATCAAAGGCTACTCTACTTCAAAAGAAACTTTTGACTCTATTTACGAAATGAGCAAAACTTTAGGAAAAGTTCCGGTAGAAGTAAATGATTATCCAGGTTTTGTTGCGAACCGAATTTTGATGCCAATGATTAACGAATCTATCGAAACTTTATACAACGGCGTTGCCGGAGTTGAAGAGATTGACACTGTAATGAAACTAGGAATGGCTCATCCAATGGGACCACTTCAGTTGGCAGATTTTATTGGTCTTGATGTTTGTCTGGCAATCTTAAATGTAATGTACGATGGTTTCAAAAATCCTAAATATGCACCCAACCCATTATTGGTAAACATGGTAATGGCAGGAAAATTAGGAGTGAAATCTGGAGAAGGTTTCTATGACTATTCTGAAAGCAAAAAAGCTGAGAAAGTAGCAAAGATGTTTGCAAAATAAGAAGAAATCAATAGGTAAACTGACAGTCTTTAATTTTAAATTGAAATTAAATTAGCTTCACTTAAAAATGATTAATGAAGCAGATTCACAAAATTTAGTTTACAAAAAAATAAGATCGAGAAGAACAAATATCAATAATTTTATTATCTTTGATTCAAAGTTAAAACATTAAAAAAAATGAAATTACCAAAGTTTTTATTAGCAGACAATTCGGAATTTCCTGAAGATTTATTCGTAGTACATACAGAATATCCAAGATTCATCTTAAACGTTGAAGAGGAAGAAGTAGAATGGCTTGATGATTTGGAAGGTGACGATGAAGAAACTATGGCAGACGAAGCTACTAAAGTAGTTGAAGCAGCATTCAAATGGTGCGACGAAGAGTTGGCTAAGTACGACGAAGAAGAGGAAGAATAAGAAAAAACCACTTATAAAAAAAGGAACTCAAATTTGAGTTCCTTTTTTATTTTTATTCAGATTTATTGAATTTTAACAACAACAAATTATCCTGATACAATTCTAAAGTAGTTCCGGAAACTACATACTTATTGGCTTTATGAAGCATATCGAGAAAGTTTTGCTCAACGCTCATGTTAGCACAAGCCATTTTTGTAGAACCCATCTGTGAAGCTTCAAATTTTCCTGATGCTGTTTCCATTGTTACACCGCCAAAATATCTGTTGCATCCGGCATTTCCGTTGATCTTTGATCCTTCTACATTTAAAGTAGGAACCTGCCCTTTTACGTTATCCGCTAAAGTCCATTTTGTGTTGGCAATTGACGGTTGCGCTTTTCCAACTTTTGATGAAGATGCGTTTTTCATTGTTCCGCAAGATGCCAAAACGGCAACTGTGCATATACTTAAAAAAAGATTTTTCATTTTACTTTTTGATTTAATTCAAATTTACGGAAATTATTAATACTTTATTTCTAAAAAAACAGATTTATGTTAAATGTATTTTTAAGTTATTTAATTTTAATAAAATGTTTCTTAAGATTTTCGGCATCCTCATCCTTCTGAAAATTCATCCCGATAAGATTGGCGTGTCCCATTTTATATTCTTTATTTGTCAACAGAAAAACTTTTTTTCTTAAACTCTGATCTAAAGTACTCATTCCTATACTCTTCCGTCTTCTGTCGATATCTTTTACCAAAGCATTTCCTTTTTCTCCTCTTTTTTCAGGATAAAACCATTGATGTACATAGCAACAATCTGCTTTTTCAAACATTTCATCTGCTTTATCATGAGGCCGGTCAGGATTACCTCCATTTTTAAAAATTTGAACTATATCAAAATGTCCGCTAGAATAATTCTGGGTTCCGTTGTTTAAATCTAAAAGAAAAGCCGCATTTTCCGGAATAATCTTTCCTTTGTTTAAAGCTTTTATAATTTCATCTGAAAAATTGACAACTTGCGGGCTATAAAGATTAGTCGCCAATTGATGCCAAATAATAAAATAAAAATTTTGAAAAAAAACTAAGTTGGCGGAACTTGAACCTAAATCATATTCATTAGGGAATCCTTTTTTCTGAATCAAACTTAAAAGTTTCGTACTCGCAATACTGTCATTCTTGGTAATTTCTTTTTTATATTTTGCATAATTTCCACCGGAAAGTTTTCTGTAATGCTGATCAATCATAAATAAAGAATCAAGCTCTTTTCGGTAATTATTATCAAACTTATTTTTACATTTTAGCTTTTTGTATTGTTCACTATTTGGAAAGTGGTATGAAAGAAAGTTTTCTTCAAATTTATATTTCATACAATCTAAAGACTGATAATGTTTAAAAGCATTTTCGTAATCCTTCTTGTTCAGCAGAACTTTCATATGATTATACAAATCATTCGCATGAGGTTCTTTAAAAGTTTTAAATGCCTTCTGATAATAAAAATCTGCACTGTCTAACTCATTAGTTACAATCTTATCTTCTGCAGAATTTACGGCTTCATAATAGCTGATTAATTTCTTATTGGTCAGTTCATTATTTTGACAATGAAAAGAAGTGTAAACAAGCAGAAAAATAAGAGCTATAAATGATTTCATATGAATTAAATTATTTTTAAAATAAAAAAAGCGGACAAATGTCCGCTTCCAATATATGATATTTTCTTTTACGATCTCAACTCAGCATTAAACTCTTTCTGGAAAGATTTAATTAAAGAATCCATTACGTGAGAAATTTCTTTTTCTTCCAAAGTTTTTTCTTCGTTTAACAATTCAAAACTCATCGCGTAAGACTTCTTACCTTCCGGAAGATTTTTCCCTTCATAAACATCAAAAAGATTAATGTTTTTAATGAATGGAGATTTGTTCTTTTTAGCCGTCTGATACAATTCCTGATAAGAAATATTCTTGTCAATCAGTAAAGCTAAATCTCTTCTGATCTTATTGAATTTAGGAATATCTTTAAACTTCAATTCGTTTTTAGAACGCAATTCCTGAGCAAATTCAAGCTCGATTTCTGCGTAGAAACAATCCTGGTCTACATCAAAATCTTTCAGCATTTGAGGAGTCACTTTTCCGATTCTTACCAAAGTTTTATCTTCAGATTTGTATTCAATTGCATCAGAGAATCTTTCGTCAGACAAGGCAACTTCTTTATAATCGATCGCCAATCTTTCCAATAATACTTTCACATAAGCTTTCAGGTTGTAGAAATCTGTCGCAGATTTTGGCTGTAACCAGTTTTCAGCAACATTTCTTCCTGAAACCAAAATTGCCAACTGTTTTCTTTCTTCGTACTTCTCTCTTTTGTGGTAGATTTTTCCGAATTCGAAAAACTTAATATCCTGATTTTTTCTGTTGATATTATATACTGCATTCTGCAAAAGTCCTTCCAGTAAAGACTTTCTCATAAATGCTAAATCTCCGCTTAGAGGATTCAGTAATTTCACCGCATCCGTTTCGTCTTTTACAGAAGTTAATGAATTGTTCATCACTTCGTTGAAACCTAAACTCTGTAAAGTTCTTGCCCAAGAGTTTTCCAATTCATCCTGATCGTTTGCACTTAATTTTACAGGAGTAAATGAAATTTTTTGCGGAGCATCGATTTTGTTGTACCCGTAGATTCTTAAAATCTCTTCGATAACGTCGATTTCTCTTGTTACATCGGCTCTGTATGCAGGAACGGAGATTTCAAAACCATTCTGAATATCATTTAAAACCTGAATTTCAAGTGCTTTTAAAATTTCTTTTACTTTTTCTCTGTGAATTTTTGTTCCTAAAATCTGTTCGATTTTTGAAAATCTGATGATGATATAATTATCTTCAATTTTCTTGGGATATTCTTCCAACAACTCTCCTACCAACTTCCCTTCAGCCAATTCTTCAATCAATTTGATGGCATGAGTAATTGCAGTTCTTGTAATATTTGGATCTACTCCTCTTTCAAATCTGAAAGAAGCATCGGTATTCAAACCGTGAGATTTTGCACCTTTTCTTACCGCAACCGGATTGAAATAAGCACTTTCCAGGAAAATAGTTTTTGTCTCGCTAGAAACTCCCGAATTAGCACCACCGAAAACTCCGGCAATACACATTGGATTATCTTGACCGTCTTTAATGATGATTTCAGAACCGTTCAATGTTCTTTCCACACCATCCAAAGTCGTGAATTTTGTTCCTTCTGCAACCGTCCCTACTTTTACTTTTTTATCTGCAATTTTATCTGCATCAAAAGCGTGAAGCGGCTGGCCGAAACCGTGAAGAATATAGTTGGTAATATCTACAATATTATTGATCGGGTTTAAACCGATAGCTTTTAATCTGTCTTTTAACCAAGCCGGAGAATCCGCAACTTTTACGTTTTCGATTACTGCACCGATGTATCTTGGCGTCAGTTCAGTATCTTCAACTTCAAGCGTAAAGCTGTGCGAACCTTCATTATTTAAGGCAACAGAAGACACTTTTTCAAATTCAGATTTTTGCTGGTTTGTTGAAAGGAATGCATGTAAATCTCTTGCAACTCCGTAATGAGACATTGCATCGGTTCTGTTTGGCGTTAAACCAATTTCAAGGACTTCATCATTAGTTAATTCAAAATAATCGGCAAAGTTTTTCCCTACTTCATATTTGGTTTCGTCTAAAACCATAATTCCGCCATGATCGTCGCTCAAACCTAATTCATCTTCTGCGCAGATCATTCCCTGAGAAACCTCACCTCTGATTTTTGCTTCTTTAATTTCGAAAAAGCTTCCGTCTTTAGCATAAATTTTAGTTCCAACCACTGCAACAGGAACAGTTTGTCCTTCTGCAACATTCGGAGCACCACAAACGATATTTAAAACTTTTCCGTTTCCTACATCTACTGTGGTTTTGTTTAATTTATCAGCATTCGGATGTTTTTCACAAGTCAAAACTTTTCCTACAACGATGCCTTCAAGACTTCCCTTTACACTTTCAAACTTATCGATTCCCTCTACTTCAAGACCAATATCGGTAAGAAATTCACCGATTCTTTCGGTTTTCAGTTCTGTTTTGATGTAGTCTTTCAGCCAGTTGCTTGATATTTTCATTAGTAGAATTTTAAATATTTAATCTTCAGATTTTGTATTCATTATTTTTAATAACCATGAAACATCTCTGAATTTTGCGTCTACAAATGTCGTGTTTTTTTAAGAAATACCGAAATTCAAAAAGGTTAAAAAAATCATATTAATGCTTATTGGCGAATTAAAAACATATTTAAGTAGGGATTAAGATCTTACTAATAGATATTATCTAAAATAGATTTCTCAAAATTAAATTGCACACAATTTAATTTCATCATACCTTTGTACTATAATTTTAAAACAAGAAAAATGTCATTAATAGAAAATTTAAACTGGAGACATGCAGTAAAAGCTTACAATCCGGCAAAAAAAGTTTCTCAGGAAGATTTAAATAAAATTTTAGAAGCTGCAAGATTAGCCCCTACCTCTTCAGGATTACAGCCTTTCAGAGTTATCGTTGTAGAAAATCAGGATTTAAAAAATAAAATGGTAGAAGGAGCGCTTAATCCGGAAGTGATGAGAGATTCTTCTCATGTATTGGTTTTTGCAGCTTGGGATAGCTATTCTAACGAAAAAATCGATAAAGTATATGATTATACTACGGATGAAAGAGATTTACCGAGAGGTCGCTTTGGAAGTTATACCGATAAGATAAAAACCATGTACAACGCACAAACTCCGGAACAACATTTTGCGCATACAGCACGACAAACTTATATTGCATTAGGTTTAGCGATGGCTCAAGCGGCAGAACTGAAAATAGACTCTACTCCTGCGGAAGGTTTTAGTAATGAAGTTGTAGATGAAATTTTGGAGCTTAAAGAATTAGGTTTGAAAAGTGTAAGTTTGCTGTATCTTGGTTACAGAGATCAGGATAATGACTGGATGGCTTCTATGAAAAAAGTCAGAATTCCTATGGAGGAATTTATCATTAAAAAATAATAATTCATCAACTTCACTTTCGCATTTATGGAAAATTCCGAATCTTTAAAATTAGAAAATCAAATTTGCTTTCCTTTATATGTGATTGCAAAAGAGATTACAGGACTCTATCGTCCGTTTCTTGATGAACTGGATATTACCTATCCGCAATATCTTGTGATGATGGTTCTTTGGGAAAATGACGGACTTCCTGTAAATCATATTGGTGAAAAACTCTATTTAGACAGTGGTACTCTAACGCCACTTTTAAAAAGACTGGAAGCGAAAGGTCTGATTCTTAGGAAACGGAAGAAAGAAGATGAAAGAGTTGTTCAGGTTTTTATCTCAGAATCCGGAAAAGAGCTTCAGCAAAGAGCTTGTGAAATTCCTTCTAAAATTTATAACAAAGTGGGAGTTTCAAAAGAGGACTGGGCTGAACTTAGCAACAGCGTAAAAAAAATATTAAGCAAAATAAACAATAAATGAAAACATTATACACCACAAAAGTTACCGCAAAAGGCGGAAGAAACGGACAAGTAAGAAGCGAAAACGGAATTCTTGATCTTGAAGTAAGAATGCCAAAAGCTTTAGGCGGAGCCAATGACGACTTCACAAACCCTGAAATGCTTTTTGCAGCCGGATATTCTGCTTGTTTCGACAGCGCTTTAAATTTAGTGATCAATAAATCTAAAATAAAAACCGGCGAGACAACCGTAACAGCTGATGTAAGTATTGGTCAATTAGAAAATGGAGGATTTGGATTAGCCGTAGAATTAGAAGTTAATATTCCTGAAGTTTCTATTGAAGAGGCGCATGAATTGACTGAAAAAGCTCATCAGATTTGTCCTTATTCTAATGCCACAAGAAATAATATTGAAGTAAAACTTACAGTAACCAATAACTAAAAGTTTATCAAAATCAAATATAAAATCTGTTTCGAATAGGAGGCAGATTTTTTTTGTTTAAAGAATATCTTGGTGATTTTAAAATAAAAATTTAAACAAGACCATTGAAAAATTGCTGAAAAATTAAAATAAAAAATGTTTCTTGTGTTCAGATAAAGAAGTACTAATTCACTTAATAAAAGGATATTTTGTTATTTTTGGTTTATAAAATTCTCAAAAAATCAAGCTCATGAAATATATTTTAAGTTTAAGCTTACTTTTGTCTGCACTTTTCGCTTATGGACAAAACTATCCATTTGCCACAGAATTCGTTAACGGTAAAGTAATTCTTAAAGATTTATCTGAACTAAATGGACAAATAAAATGGTATCCCAGCCAAAATGATAAATTACATTTCAGATCAGATGAAAAAGCAAAATCTTCAAAATACACTCCCAACGACATTACAAGCTTTTCTGCTGAAAATTTGAAATTTGTTCCTTTGTATAATTTCAAAGCTTATGCAGATAATTATGCGTTAGTGGGAACACCCACAAAAGTTACAGAGACATTTGGTGAAGTTGTTTCAGAAGGTAAATTCAATATTTATTTTACATCAATCAGAGGATATAATGCAGTTGCAAGAACGTTAGAAGATTATCCTAATTTTGTGTTTCAGGATTCTAATGATGCTGAGAAAAAACTTTACGCCTATCCTTACAGAATCAGAATGAAAGAAAAGAAATATGAAAAAGCAAAAGAAGACCTTTATATTCTTTTTAAAGATTACCCTGAAATTATTGATAAAATAAAAGCTTTCAAAAAAGAAAACGATTTTTTAGAAATTATTAAAATGATTGAAGATACTAACAAATAAAAAAGGGTAAGTTACCTTCCCACAGAATCACTTTTCTTATAAGCAATCCACCACTTGGTAAGAATCATTCTCTTTTTTTATCTGAAATTAAAATTCCGAAAAAATGATCAATTTCCTGCCGGAAAATAACGATTATAAATACAAAAAATTTATAATCAGTTTAATAGTTTTACTTTTCTTACATACTCCAACTATTTTAGGAGCACAAGTTCGTCTTTCAGACCATATTAAAATTGACAGCATAACCTTTGCTGAAAAAAGAAATACCATCAATCAACTTCCAACTGATCATTTCAAAAAATTTGTTTATAAGAATAATTCAAAAGAACTTCCCTACAGACTATTGTTCCCGAAAAATTATGATAAAAATAAAAAATATCCTCTTATCATAGCATTCCACAATTCTTCAAGAATTGGGAATGACAATGAAAAACAGCTTGAACATTTAACCAAAATCTGGGTCAGAGAAGACATTTATAGTCAATACAATGCATTTGTTTTAGCTCCCCAATTTAATCAACGTTCTTCCGAATATTCAGAAAACCAGGAAGGTATTCTTATCTCAAAACCGAGTGATGATATGCATCAAGTTTTAGAACTGTTGGATGAAATCGAAAAAAATTATAAGATTGATAAATCCAGAATTTACTTAGTAGGATATTCTATGGGTGCTTCTACAGCACAAAATTTAATCAATTTGAAACCAAAAAAATTCGCAGCCTTAGTTTCTGTAGCTGCAGTTCCTGATTTTTCAAATTTAAAAGCCTGGAAAAATAAAAATATTTTACTAATTCATGGTCAAAAAGATACTTCAAATCCTTACAAAGGAAGTGAAGCGCTATTTATTAAAATGAAAGGGAATAATAAATTAATTTTTAAAACTTTCACAGAACTCAATCACGATAACATTACAATTCCTTTGCTTTTAAGTGATGAGATTCCAAATTGGTTATTTCAACAGCATAAATAAATATCTTATCTAAAGAAAATATTATCTCGTTACAGAATCACTTTTCTTAAAAGCATCTACAGCTTGGTAAGAATCATTCTCCTCTTTTTTCTTTTTATCTGAAATTAAAATTCCGAAAAGATGATCAATTTCGTGCTGGAAAATCACGGCGGTAAAACCCTCTACCATTTCTGAGAATTTTTGCCCTTTCAAGTCAACATATTCCAGTTGAATGACTTTACTTCTGTAAAACTGATCTCTAAAATCGGGAATAGATAAATCTCCTTCCGGACCAAGATTCTGCAATTCTGATCTCCAAGTAATCACCGGATTAATAAAATATTCCAACGGTTCACCTGCTTTATCAAAACGCTGCACCCAGATTACTTTTCTGTTGATTCCGACTTGTGGAGCAGCAATTCCTACTCCACCGTCGGTTGACAAAAGTGATTCTTTCATTCTTTTAACCAGCACTGCAGTGTTAGGATCTTTTGGATTTATTTCCGTGGAAAGATTGAGCAAGGTGGTATGTTGATGAGCATCAGTAGTCTGATAAATCGGCAAAGCTGAATTAATGTCGCCCTGATTAATAAGGGAAATTTCGGCCGGTGTCAATTTTTGAGCATTGATAAAACCGATGAAAAGTATGAGGAGTATAGAGAATTTTTTCATTTTTAAAGAATGTTGAACAAAGATAGCCAATGTCTTTTAAAAACAAAGTTTGTCATTCTGACGAAGGAAGAATCTAAGCTATATTTTTAGAGATTTTTCACTCCACTTCATTTAGTTCAGAATGACAAACTTCATGAATATATTTTATCTCACGCAGGTTTAGGAGATTTGGTAGACTTTTTATCTGTTTAATTTGCTAAATCTGCGAGAGATTGAAAATCTATTTCTTTCTACTTGGTTCTTTAACCTAATAGGTTTTCGTCATATCCGTCGGAATAATCAGATTAAAGTCTGTCGGGACATACTCTTTCTCAGGGATTTTCAATTCATCATCTTCAGATTCAAAAACAGAAATAACAGCCATTTTAAGATTTGGATTTTTCTGTTTGATGTACCAGTAAATTCCACCAAATTCTTTACTGTGGAAATTTCCGTTGTAATGAATAAAAGTTTTTCCCGGTTGCAGATTGTTTAGAATAGATTCTGCCATTGTAGCATCTTTGGTTGCCTGAGCCGAAATAAAATTCATCACTTTGGTTCCTTCCGCATGATCGCCCATCATTTTTTTCATTTCAGGATAACCAGGCGTGTCTAAAGTAACATTGATAGGTAATTGAGCGATGTAAGACTTTTCTTTTTCACTCAATTTATTTAAAGATTCCAAACCTTCTTTTGCGGTCTGAGAAGCATATTTCCTCGGAATATTGGTTGCAATAAAATTTAGGTTTTTATCTTTTGCAAAGTCAACCAAAGGTTTGTAATCTGTGGTATAGTTATTCCACAAACGGACAGAATCTTTCAAACTTTTAGCTTCAATTTTACCGGCAAGATATTTATTAAGCTGTGGCTGATTGTCTCTTTCAAACATTTCGGCACCCAAAGTAATCTGCTTATTTTTTTGATCATACAATCCTTCAGTTACCTTTAACTGAAGCCAGTGAACAATCGAATTATTGTGAAGCTCGCCAAAAAAGACAACATCATAATCAGCAAGCTGCTTGATCAACTTCTCAGTTTTAATGGCTTTCCCTTTTTTGTTGTAGAACTGATAAGGTTTAAAATTCTGCGCTTTAAAAACAGAAAAACCTAAGACTAATATGGCGATAAAAATATTTCTCATTTTATATTTTTTGTTTATTTATCTAACGTAAAGTTCGCAAAAGTTTTTCCAATTTTAATAAACTTTTTTAAATTCACGAATGCACTTCGCTCAGCAACTGAGTGACCGTTTGTTATTCCGATGAAGGAAGAATCTCAGCTTTTTCTTAGATATTCTTCACTATTCATGAACTGCGTTCGCAGACCTTCAGTCTGTATTCATAAAGAAAAACTACACGCGCAAAGTAGCTTTACATTTTCATCTAACAAAAAAGACCGCTTTGAATTTTCAAACAAAACGGTCTTCATCCAATCATCTAATTATTATTTTTCAAGATCTGCTACCAAATCTTTCCACTCTTGCAATTCAGGAATTCCCGGCTTTCTTTTTCCGAAGAATTGTACGATAAATTCTCCTTCTTTGTTGAACACTTCGATTGCGGTAACTTCACCATCTTCGGTAGGTTTTTTCACAATCCAGGCTTCAGCGATTTTTGTAACATCTAAATGTAAGTTGAAATCAGGATCCATTACATTAAACCACTGTTGGTGCCACATTGTTTTTTTCACTTCCCCGGTGTGAATCTGGATAATTCCTCTGTTTCCAACGAAAACCATGATTGGAAGTCGTTTTTCTGAAGCGTCTTCCAAAACATTCACCACTTTTGAAGGGGCAATTTTTTTAGCATAACCTTCCGGAGCCAATCTTAAAGCCTGAGTTCTTGAAACACCAAATTTTCTGGTCATCATAAAGAAATCATGGGTATCTTTTAATTCTGTCCAAGCTTTTTTGAAACTTTCAGCATCAATTTCTGAATCTTCTTTTTCAGGAGCCTTTGGAGCAACTGCTTCAAATTCAAAATTCTCGTTTTGATTTTCAGCTTTAAACTGAGCGACGATAGGATCGAAAGCTTCAACATTGCTGTTTTTCGTTAAATAAATTTTATGAAGTGCCAAACCGTCTTTTCCGAAGAACTGAAGGCTTTTTTTGTCTCCTTCAACCACAGCAAAAGCAAATTTCCAGTGATTTTGGAAAATTCTCAAATCAATATCTTCACCTACAAAAAGTTGTGCATGAGGACTGCTAAAATCACCGTTTAAGTAAGTTCCTTTTCTTTCGTGAACACACTCGTCATTTCTTGTTAGAGCCATTACTTTTCCTAATTTTTCAACTTCTGTTAAGATGTTTGCAAATTCAGGTTTCAGAACGGTTACTTCTTCTCCTACATTAGTTAATAATAATTCTGCTTCGCTTACACCAAGTTCTGCAGCAGCATTTCTTATTCTCAAATGTGGATTTTCTGCTTTCAGAGCTTCCCATTTTTCTTTCAGGTCGTTAACTATTGTATTCATTTTATTTATTTTTTTATGGTTAAAATTGTATAATTTCTTTTGATTAGTTGGTCTCCGGTTTTGCTTTTTATTTCTTCTTCTTTTTCGGAAATTTTCATTCTTTTAAAACGACTTTTAGAAATCAACTCTTCCATTTCGTCATTATTATAAAGTTTAAAATTGAATTCTGTAAAAGGTAGTTTTTCCATGAAATCTCTCTGCCCGAAAGTAAGTACAAAGGTTCCTTCTGTTTTTAAAACTCTGTAGATTTCATTTAAATATTCTACCGGATTTTCCCAAAAGTAAACCGTGTTTACAGTGAATATTTTATCGAAAGTTTTATCTTCAAAAGGTAGTTTCGTTCCTTCATACAAAACAAATTCTGCCTGATTTTTGAATTCTTTGTTTAATCTTCGAGCTTCATAATACATCGTTTCGGAAATATCAATTCCGGTGTATTTTAGGTTTTGAGCCAAACTTAAAAGACTTTTTACGTGAGCTGCATTTCCATGACCAATTTCAAGGATATTCTCATCATCTTCTATCAAAAGCGTTTTGATGCTTTCCAAAGTCATTCCGATATTGGTGGCATTCATCATTTCACCAATTTCGATACCTTTTTCACCTTGAGGATTAGCAAGGTTTTGCTCTAATATTTTTAAATCATTCTTTTCCATTTATCCAAAAATAATCATTGGGTTTGAATTGACAGGATGCGGACAAATGGTACAAGGAAAGTTGTAAGCCTTCGTAATATTTTCGGAAGTAAAAACTTCTTCCGGCGTACCGTAAGCGGAAACTTTTCCTGATTTCATTAATAAAATTTTATCTGCAAACTGAGCGGCCAAATTCAGATCGTGCAAAACAACGATGGCTGAATTAGCATTATTTGTAAATTTCTTTATAATTTCTAAAGCTTTGTACTGGTGTTTTACATCTAAATTATTTAACGGTTCATCCAGAAAAACAAGTTTATTTTCAAGCTCATTTTCAAGCTGCGCCATTACTCTGGAAAGATGTACTCTCTGTTTTTCGCCACCAGACAACGTATTGTAATCTCTTTCTTTAAGATGGTAAACATCGGTTTCGTACATTAATTTGTTCATCGCTTCGAAATCTTCTTTTCTTGGCTGAGAATCAAAATAAGGATAACGCCCCATCATGACCACATCTTTTACCTGCAAAGGAATTTCGTTGGAATTGTGCTGAGAAAATTTGGCTTTGTGTAAAGATAATTCTCTCACTTCCCATTCAGAAATGTCCTTATTCTTAAACATTATTTTCTGCTTTCCCTGCTTCACTTCATTCGCCAAAATACTGAGCAAACTCGATTTTCCGGCTCCATTTGGGCCAACAATTGCCAAAAAGTCGCCGCACTCTAACGTGACATCTACATCATTCAGAATAAAAAATTCTTTATGCTTATAATCAATCTGACGTGCCTGTAACATTAGAATGATTTTTTGAATTTAATTAAAATCGCGATAAAAATAGGACCTCCCATTAATGCCGTTAAAATACCAATCGGTAATTCTGAAGGTTGCACCACACTTCGGCTAAACGTATCTGCTACCAAAAGTAAAATGCTTCCAAAAATTGCAGACAATGGCAAAATAAAAGTGTAATTTGATTTAAATAAAAGCCTTAAAATATACGGTACAATAAGACCTACAAAACCAATCGTTCCTGAAAAAGCGACGCAGGTTCCGATCATTAAAGCGGTTAAAATAACAATCTGCTTTTTTAATCTTTCAACATTAATTCCTAAATGCTGCGCATCTTTTTCGCCCAACATCATTGCATTCAATGCTTTTCCTTTTGGAAGAAGAATCGTGTAGGAAATTACAATTACGACCGCTAAGACAATATTTTTAGTCCATGTTGCAGCGGCTAAACTTCCCATATTCCAGAAAGTAAGATCTCTTAACTGTTCGTCTTTAGATATATAAATCAAAAAACCGGTGATAGAAAATCCGATTGCTGTAATAGCTACACCACTCAACAACATCATCACAACATTTGTTTTCCCACCACTTGTAGAGATCCTATACACCAACAACATTGCCAATAAAGCTCCTATGAAAGCTGAAATACCCGTCAGTGAAAACTGTACCATTTCAGGAAGATATTCTTTGAAATGCCCTCCTAAAACAATTGCAATTGCCGCCAGTAAAGTTGCTCCCGAAGTAAGACCTATTAGATCTCCCGTTGCCAAAGGATTTTTAAACAATCCCTGCAAACTCGTTCCTGAAACCGCCAACATGCTTCCCACCAAAATGGCCATCATAATTCGTGACGCTCTCACATCCCAAAGTACATATTTGTCACTTAACTGCAAATTGGGATCACCCTGAATAAACTGACCTAAAATAGTAAAAGGTGAAACGCCATTGAAATCATATACCCCAATATAAAGTGCCGCAATTGCCAGTATAACCAGCAAAAGGGCACTTATAATAGTATAAATGTATAATTTATTTTGTGCTTTCAACTAAAAGTTTGTTTAATGAAACTGCAGCCTCACCAAGTCTAGGTCCAAAACCTGAAACTAAACCTCCATCCATTGCGATAATTCTTTTGTTTTTACCCGCATTGGTTTGAGAAACACCCGGCATTTTTAATGCACCTTCGTTTCCACCTGATCCCTGAAGACCTGTTGAGAAGAAGAATAATACATCCGGGTTTGCTTTTACAACCGCTTCCGGAGTTAATGGTTTGAAATCTTCAAAATCATTGATTGCATTTTCACCTCCTGCAAGATTGATCAAAGCTGCCATAGGCGTATTTTTACCAGAAACCATCATCATATTTCCTCTGGCGTAGATGAATAATACTTTTGGTTTTTTAGCGATCGGTTGAATTTGCTTTAAATCAGCATCTATTTTATCGTTTAATTTCTGATAATCTGTGTTTCCTACAGCTTTTGCAACATCTGCAATTAATTTCTTAGTTCCGTCAACTGTAAATTCTTGTTTGAACAATTCAGTTTTGATCCCTGAAGCTTTTATTTTACCTAATAAATCTGGGTTGATATCTTTATCTGAAGCTAAAATCAAAGTAGGATTTACTGCCATAATCGGCTCTATCGTCATCGATCTTACGTGGCCTAAGTTTTCAGCAGTCGATTTTAAAGATTCAGGATAAGTACTGGTAACATCGGTAGCTACAATTTCTTTTTCGTGACCAAGCGCTGCTACAATTTCTGTAATACCGCCGCTAATAGAAACGATTTTATTATTTGATTTCGGAGTCTCAGCAATAACTTCATTTCCGTTCTCTGTAGGTTTTTGAGCTTCTTTTTTGCAAGAATACACTGCCATTAAAACAGAAGCTGCAAGGATGAATTTTTTCATTTTATACTGATTATTATTTGATTTATTTTTTGGTTACAAAGGTTCAAATTCAAAAGAAGGGAAGCCTCTTTCTCCAGAGCTACTGGTCATTCCGTTAAATCTCAACTTAAAATAAAACCCTTCAGCATCTTTTAGTATAAAGAATCTGTTGGTATATACCTGAGCTCCATTCGTACCAGTAGTTGTTCTCCATTTATCACCGAGAGCTCTGTGATCATTAAAAACAAATTTAGATGCTTCAATATTATTTAATTGGAAAGCTCCATAAGCCTGATCCATTGACTGGCCTGACGGAACGTTTACCTGATAAACTCCTACCCCATTTAAAGTGTTGGAAATAATAAAATCTGCATAAAAATAACTTCCTGCGCTTTGATTTGGTGCTGTAAACACTTCATTGGTAAACGTTGTAAATGCAATATCCCATTTGCTTTTAGCTGGCTGTATCTCTACAGGAATTTCTTTTTGAAGATTGAAAAAGCTAAAATTATACTCAGTATTTTTTGTGACAAGATATTCTTTGTATTGACTATCATCTAAATTAGCATATTTCAATTTATATCCATTTGGATGGCGAAGAATCTGGATTTTTTTCCATCCTCTCGAATCACCCGATAATGAAGTTGAGCCTGACGCAACCGTTCCTGTAGGTATAGTTTTTCCCATATTCACCAGATAAATTGCATTTTCAGAATCATTAACTTTTATTTCTGAAATTCCTGTTGTTTGAACTAAAAAATTACCGTTAGGATTATCTACATACTGCATATTGGTTTCAGTAAATGTTCCTACCGTAACCGCACCCATCAATGCAGATACATTAGCTGTCTTAACAGAATTAATATCTGTAGCATTTGGAATTTTTGCTACCGCCATTGCGATTGATCCGTTAATAATTACCCTGAATTCATCACCACTGTAAAACCCAAGATCCCAATCCGTTCTAAGATTACTTTTCTGCTTTAATTTTTTAGTAACGGGATCTATATCACTCAAATCAATCCAAATCTGATTGGGCTGTGTAGCACCGCCCACTGCGGGATCTACAGTAGCACCGGTCATAGGTGGTACAATTACTGGATCTTCATCTGCAGAAAGACAAGATGATTGTACAGCAATAACTAAAAGAAGAAAAAATATTTTAAAATATTTCATAATAAATTTATTTTATTAAAATTGATACATTAATCTAGCAAAGTAGCTTCTTCCATAATAAAGATTGATACGATCCGAAGCTACATCATGACCTACTGCTGTACTGTTTGTACTATTGATAGTCGTTACATCAAAAATATTTTTCACTCCTAGAGACAATTCGAAACGGTTTTTCCAAAATGGCTGACTAACGATAAAATCCATCATATTAAACCCATCGGTTTTCGCCAATCTAAAAGTTTCGTTTTCTATAACATACATTCTTGCCGGACCCGTATATTTATAGAAAAGATTAAAAGCTGTATTTGTATTTTTTAATTTATAAGCTAGATTTGCTCCCGCTTGAAAGTTGTACTGAAAATCGGTAGGTGTTGTTGCTTCCATTTCCCGTTTAGAAACTGAAATTCCGTTGACAGATGTTCTTATTCCTAATGAAAATTGATTTTTTACAATATTAGCATTCACACCGAATAAAAGACTTCTGTATTTATCCAAATTCATGTATTTATAAGTTGAAGGTCTTATAATCATTACATTTTCAATCTTATCATTAAGATTCACGTAAAGAGCTTCAAGGTTATAATTAAATTTCCATTCGTCTCCTAAGTTAAAGCCCTGATCCCAGAATAATCCTGCTGAATATCCATTCTCTGGTTTTAAGTCTGGATTACCCTGAATATCATGATTCACATTAACAAAATAAGTAAAAAGTTCATCATAGTTAGGATAGCGGTTAGCTGTCCCAAATACCCCTCTCAAATTTGAATTTTCAGACGTTTTATATCTTGCAGAAAGAGAATAATTGAATTGATCATCAAAACGGTCACTTACTGAAAATCTCGCTCCAGGTCTTAATGAAAATTTATCTGAAATATTCCACTCTCCTGAAAGGAAGGTTCCGTAAGTAAATATTTTTCTTTTAACATTATTACCATCAAAATCACCTGCTATTAATGCTGCGTAACCATCTGTAAGGTCTAATTCGTAACCTAATTGAAAATCAAACTTTTCACTATTTGTAAAATTACTAAACATTCCTCTAGAATAAATTACATCTGTTTTATAATATGATTGCTCATCGTAATCTTTATCTTTTTTACGATTAGGGATATCATAGGTATAATCAAAAAACTTTCTGTTTTGATTTTGGTAAGAGAAATCACCTATATATTTCACCTGACCCAAATCTGTCTGAATGTTAAACTGATGTATCCAACGTTCTGTATTATATTCTCTGTCTAAACTTGTATATGTAACCCCACCCTGACCATCATTAAGCGATTCTCGTTTGATAACCGGATTATAGAAATTAAATTTCTCGTTTAAATAGGAAGCTTTATAAAATAGTGATGTTTTATTTTTTGTATACTTTATTAATCCGTTAACTTCATATTGATCTTTTGGATTCCATTCATACCCTCTCATTACAGAAGGATTACTTGTATCAAAAAATTTGTAACCTTGTTTTTCACCTTCATAACCCATAAACTGAATATGACTAAAACTAAGGTTTGCAAACCAATTATCAGTAATATTATAGCCTATATTCACATTTTGAATATGTTTTCCCTTCCCTTTTTTCTTAATATCATATCCATCTCTTACAGTTTCTTCCTGTAATGCGGCGGTAATACTTAATTTTTTCGAGCTATTTTTTTTAGTAATAATATTGATAACACCAGCCAAAGCTCCATTACCATATTCTACCCCCATACTACCTTTCACAATCTCAATTCTTTCAATATTACTTAAACTAAGCTTTGTAAGATCGATATTGCTGCCTAGACCTGTATCTCCTACAACCGGAATATTGTCTATCAATATTTTAACATAAGCACCTCCAAGTCCTAAAATGTTTGCAGTAGAGTTTCCTGAATTTGTATCTGACGTAATTTGTATGTTCAAAGATTGATTTAAGACTTCAGCAGCATTGGTTGCAGCCATTCTTTTTATCTTCTCTGCATCAATCACCTCAACTTTATAAATTGATTTGTTGATTGACTGCTGCATATATTGGCCGGTAATGACAACTTCTTCTATTTTTTTCTGATTTAGAGAATCTTTTTCCTGTGCATTTATCCAAAAAATTGCAGATAATGACACCACTGAAAACACCTTCTTCTTCATAAACTCAAAATTTTCGACAAATATAGTGCTTTATTTAGAATAAGTAAAAATAATTGAAATTTTGTTAAGATGATATTTTTTAGCACAATAATGATAGCAAAAGTCCGATAATGATAACTAATATTAAAAAAACATTTTTGCGGAGTTTTAAAACTCGATTAAAAAATAAAACAAGACAAATATCATGTTTTATTTAGAATAATTAAAAACTAATTATTAATTTTGCATCATATTAAAAATAATAGAAAAAATGAAATTAAAATTACTTTTTGCAGGATTAGTTTTTTCGGCTTTTGCAACAAATGCTCAAGTACAAACTATTAACGAGAATTTTAACAACTTTACAACAGGAAATACAACGTTTCCTCAGAATAGTTGGTCTGTTGTGCTTCCCCCAATGAATACTCCACCGAGTCCACCACCACCAATGATGATTGTTTATGCAGAAGCTGGTGATGCTACCAACAGATATGTATCATCATATTCAGGAGGTAATAAAGACACTCCACAGTACTTAATTGCTCCACAAATCGCTGCTCCGACAGGAAATAAAACTCTTTCATTCAAAGCAAGAAGAAATTCACAGAATGCCGCACCCATACAAGTACAGGTGGGATTAACGTCAAGTGCAACAGATATGACTACTTTTGTAGCTGTAGGAGCACCAGTTACACTTACAGACAACACTTATCAGACTATTACCAGAGCAATCCCAAGTTCATCTTCAACTTATATTGTTTTTAAAACTGTAAATGCTGTTATAGGTGTACCTCATACTGCTGCTGATTTTGATGATGTTGTTTACGACTTAACCGCTAACTTAGCTGTTTCTGATAATGTAAAGAATAATAACAATATTCAATTTGCTGTAAATTCAGAAAATACAGCTTTAGAATTTGCTGGTAAAGGAGAAATTAAAAACATTGATGTTTATTCAGCTTCAGGGCAAAAAGTAGCTTTTGGAAAAGCAAACAACAACCGTTTCGAAATTAATACATTACAAACCGGTGTTTATTATGTTTTAGTTGAAACTAAAGATGGTAACGCTATTAAATCAAAATTTATCAAGAAATAATTGATTTTAAAATATCTTTTTAAAAAGTTGATTGCATTATGTAGTCAACTTTTTTATTTTAATCCCTGAATTACAACACCTTATCTATAAATATTAATTTTAAAAGTTTAAAAACAAGACAAATATCATGTTTTTATTTAGAATTATTAAAAACAATTCTATAGTTTTGTAGAATAATTCTAAATAAGAAATAAAGCTATGAAAACAAAACTATTTTTGGCATCGTTATTTGCTTTATCAGTGCAGCAAACTCTATTAGCTCAGACAGATGCAAACGGATATACTACGGTAAACCTTACAATGGGGCCTTCCTATCAAAACAGAGTGTTCTTTGATTTTAGCGCAAACAATATTGTATCTCAAACAGCAAATTCTTGGGATATTGCATTCTATAGAAATTCTACTTACGGTTACGGAACAAGAGTTAATGATGCCCTCAATGTAAAAGTTTATGAAGCTTCTAATAATATGGCAGACTGGAACAATATCAATATTGCAAATCTTTCTTCATGGGGAGCGCCATTGTACAATCCTGACCAGACAGCAGCATTAGAAGACGGAGCTTTTGAACAAGGTTCTGCTCCTACAGGATGGGGACAATATAACGGAGCCAATCATCATGTAGAAGGAAAAGTAATTTTTGTACTTCAGTATCCTGATAGTTCTTACATAAAATTTGCCATTGAAGATTATTACGGAGGTTATACTTTCAAATATTCTAAATGGAATGCCGCAACTTCAACATGGGATGCAACAGAAACTAGAACTATAGCTAATGGTTCAGATGATGCTTACTTTAATTATTTCTCATTCTCTACTGGAGCAAAAGTTCCAAGTCTTGAACCAGCAAAAGCAAACTGGGATTTAATGTTTACTAGATATTGGACATTTTTTGGAGGAATAATGATGTACAGAATGGCAGGAATCATCCAAAGCCCAACTATTACCATTGCAAGAGTACAACCAGAAACTCAAGATACACCAACAGCAACAATTCCTTCATCTACAACGTTCTCCAGTAATATAACAAGTATCGGTCATTCTTGGAAACCTACTTCAGGAGCACCAATTTCAGACGTTGTATATTATGTGAAACAAGGATCAGACTATTACAGGATGTATTTTCTAACTAATGGTGGAGAAGCAAACGGAAATATGTATTTCAAATACAAAAATATTACTTCAACTTTAGGTATTATAGAAGTAAGCAAAAAAGCTTCTTTCGGTATTTATCCAAATCCGACAACTTCTGATAAAAAAGCAACTGTTTTATTCGATGTAAAAGAAAAAGACAGTAACAAAGGGAGCGTTGAAATTTATGATCTTACAGGTAAGAGAGTTTACAATGCAGAGTTGAACAATCAAGCCGGTTTATACAAGCAAGATCTTAATTTATCTCATCTTCCGACAGGAAATTATTTGGTGAAAATTTCTTACGGTGGTAAAACAGAAACCAAAAAACTTATTGTAAAATAAGAAACCTGAAGAAGTGAATTTGCTTCGCAGTGAATTGTTAATAGTCAATTTTAAATTCGCTATTGACAGCGGAGCTAATTGACAATTCACCACAAAATTAATACTTTCTATTTTTTCTAATAAAAAGGCAGTTTCAAGAAGGATGAAACTGCCTTTTGCATTTTTTGTTGGCTTCTAGTAAAACTAATAAATCTTAAAACCTTTATAAACCTGTGTTGCTTCTTCCAATATTTTAGATGCGTTTTTTCTGAAATCCATTAGATGATCTGCTCCGTTGTGATGGTTGTGATGCTCTACACTTTCCCATAATTCAATAAGGAAAAAAGTACCTTTATTATCTTTATCTTCAATTAAATCATATTGTAGGCACCCATCTTCTTTTCTGGTTTCTCTTACCAAAGTCTGAAATAATTCTACAGCTTCCATCAAATTATTTTCTTTAAATCTGAAAAGAGCAACGATATGTAAATTCATGTATTATTTTTAGGCTGTAAATGTAAATTATTTTTGATTTTAATTGAATTCAAATTATCCTAAATTTTTCACAAAAAAGTCTAAAAAACCGATTTATAAATTGTAATCGAGCTCATCACAATTACCAAAGTTCCGATGATGATAAACATATTTTTTACCGGAAGTTTTGCAGTAAGCATTGCAGAAAATGGCGCAGTAATAATTCCGCCAATTAAAAGACCTAAAATAATATTCCAGTGCTGAATCCCTAAGGTTAAAAAGAAGGTCACTGCCGCAGTAACGGTTAAAATAAACTTTGCAACTGTAGAACTTCCTACAGCAAATCTTGGTGTGAAACTGTTTTTAATTAAAGTTCCGGTTACCAAAGGTCCCCATCCTCCACCTGCAAAAGAATCGATAAAACCACCAATCACTCCCAATCGGGTAAGATTTGTTTTTTTCTTTAAAGCTTTATTCTGTTTAGGCTTAAAAGCATTCGATAAAATCTGAATTCCAAGATACAACGTATAGAATGAAATCACTGTTTTTGTAATTTTCGAATAATATTCACCAAGATAAGTCAACGAAACGGCTCCGATAACAGCTCCGATAATTGCAGGAATTGCAAGTTTTTTCACCAGACTTTTACTCACATTTTTTAATTTAATGTGACTTATACTTCCGGCTGCTGTTGTAAAACTTTCGGCAGAATGAATACTTGCACTCACTGCATGCGGAGGAATTCCCAGAAATAAAAGTGTTGTCGTGCAAATCACGCCATATCCCATTCCCATTGATCCGGCAACAATTTCAGCAAAAACCCCCACCAAAAGCATCCAATAAAAAATGTGATTGTCTTTGGCAAGAATAATTTCAAGTTCATCCAAATATCCTAAACTGTACAGTGACAGAAATGTGATTGTTAAAACTGCAACCGTAATAAAAAGGACATTGAGCCTGAACTGAATTTTTTGTGAAATTACCATATCATCAAGTGTTTTTAAATCAAAAACTTATAAAATCATCATCGCTCCAACGGTAGAATTGCTTGTCTCATCAATAAGAATCGCATTTCCGGTTGATTTGCTGTCTTCAAAACTGTCAAAAACCAAAAGCGAAGCCGTTTTCAATCGTACTTTTACTACTTCATTTAGTTTTACACTTTCAGTAATTGGAGTTTGTTCTAAAGTATTAACATCAATTTTATATTCAATTTCTTTGATGATGGCTTTCAGAGTTTTGCTTTTATGCTGAATGAAATATTTATTTCCTTCGTTTAGTTCTTTTTTGTCGAGCCAGCAAACTACAGCTTCCAGCTCATTCTCAACCTTCGGCTGTTGATTGGTTTTCACTAAAAAATCACCACGACTGATGTCGATATCATCTTCAATATGAATCACCGCAGGTTGATTGGTGAATACAAAATCGACTTCTTTTCCTCCGGTTTCAATTTTTGAGATTTTAGTTTGAATATTTTGTGGAAGCACCGTAATCTCATCTCCTTTTCGATAAATTCCTGAAATGATTTCTCCTGCATAACCTCTGTAATCATGCAACTCATCAGTTTGCGGACGAATGACATACTGTACCTGAAATCTTGGATTTTCGTTTTCCTGATTTTCATTGATTTCCACATTTTCAAGAAAATCTAAAAGTGTAGAACCTTGATACCAATCGGTTTTCTCAGATTTAGAGACAATATTATCACCATTAAAAGCCGAAATCGGAAAATAATTTACGTTCTCCAGCTTTAGTTTTTTGGCAACCAATTCATATTGCGCTTTAATATCATTAAAAACCTCTTCAGAATAATCTACCAAATCCATTTTATTAATCGCAACCACTACATTTTTCATTTTTAATAATGACGCAATGATGGAATGCCTTCTGGTCTGTTCAATCACTCCTTGTCTTGCATCAATCAAAATTATAATCAATTGCGAATTGGAAGCTCCCGTAATCATATTTCGGGTGTACTGAATATGTCCAGGAGCATCGGCGATAATGAACTTTCTTTTTGGAGTCGAAAAATATCGATATGCTACATCAATGGTGATTCCCTGCTCTCTTTCGGCTCTCAAACCGTCAGTAAGAATCGCAAGGTCTACTCCGTTTTCGTTTTTATTTTTTGATTGTTTTTCCAGCGCTTCAAGCTGGTCGATCAATATATTTTTGCTGTCGTAAAGAAGTCTTCCAATCAGCGTGCTTTTACCGTCATCTACACTTCCTGCTGTTATAAATCTTAATATGTCCATAAGTTTATTTATTAATGATAATTGATCAACGATAAATCATCTGAGCTTTCGCTTAAAAATCATTTATCAACTATCGTTTATCATTTATATTAAAAGTAACCTCCTTTTTTTCTGTCTTCCATTGCAGCTTCGGTTACTTTATCGTCGATTCGGGTTTCGCCGCGTTCTGAAATTCGGGAAGCCGTAATTTCATTCACAACCTGATCTAAAGTTTCGGCAGAACTTTCAACTGCAGCAGTACAGGTCATATCTCCTACCGTTCTGTAGCGCACTTTTTTATTTTGAATCTGATCATTCTCATCAATCTGAATGAAATCTGATACCGCAATTAATTGTCCGTCATACTCAATCACATCACGATCGTGCGCAAAATAAATCGAAGGCAACTGAATATTTTCTTTTTTGATATAATTCCAAACATCGAGTTCCGTCCAGTTTGAAATCGGGAAAACTCTTACATTTTCACCTTTATTGATTCTTCCGTTATAAATATTCCACAATTCCGGACGTTGCAATTTAGGATCCCATTGTCCGAATTCGTCACGAACAGAAAAAAATCTTTCTTTTGCTCTGGCTTTTTCTTCATCTCTTCTCGCCCCACCAATACAGGCATCAAATTGAAATTCTTCAATGGTATCTAATAAAGTATGCGTCTGCAACCAGTTTCTTGAAGCAAATTTTCCTTTTGGCTCGGTTAAATTTTTAGCTTTAATCGTATCTTCTACTTTCCTGACAATCAGTTCTGCATCAAGACTTTCAGCAAAATAATCTCTGAACTGTAATGCTTCAGGAAAATTATGTCCCGTATCGATATGTACAAAAGGAAAAGGGATTTTCATCGGAGCAAAAGCTTTTTTCGCCAAATGAACCAATGTAATTGAGTCTTTTCCACCGCTGAAAAGCAAAGCAGGTTTCTCAAACTGAGCCGCAATTTCACGCATAATGTAAATACTTTCGGCTTCCAGTTGTTCGAGATAATTTAGTTTGTAGTCACTCATTATTATTTGAAAGATTAAATTAAAATTAATGTGAATGCAGACCGCATTCTTTTTGCGAAGTTTCCCACCACCATCTTCCGGCTCTCGGATTTTCACCTTCTTCGATGGCTCTTGTGCAAGGTTGACAACCCACACTGATGAAACCTTTTTTGTGTAAAGACAATTCCTGAACTTTATGTTGCTCTAAATATTGTAGAACATCCTGATAATTCCAGTTAATCAACGGATTGTATTTGTATAATTTTCGTTCTTCATCCCATTCCAGAATCGGCATATTTTCACGATTTTCAGATTGTTCAGAACGTAAACCGGTAATCCATACCTTCGCATTTTCCAATGCTCTGTTTAAAGGTTTTACTTTTCGGATAAAGCAACATTCTTTCCTGTTCTCAACTGAATGATAAAAAGCATTGATTCCTTTTTCCATCAAATATTTCTCAACATCTGAAGATTCGGGAAAGTAAACTTCAGTTTTCTTTTGATAACGCGAATTATTTTTTGAAAGTAAATCGTAATGCTCATAGAAAAGCCTTCCTGTATCTAAGGTGAAAACTTTTATCGGTAAGTTATTTCTGAAAATGGCATCAGTAATGACCTGATCTTCCTGACCAAGTGAGGTTGAGAAAACAACCCCTTCTGAGAATTTAGAGGAAATGAATTGTAATCCGTCCTCCAAAGTAAGCTTATGTAAAGTATCTATATCTTCTTTTGAAAACATAATTTTCTGTTTGATATCCGCAAATATCCAACAAAAATATTATCCTACCAAATAAGTAGACTTATAAAATTAAAATTTAGGATTTATTTAGTCTATTAAATCCAAAAGTGTTTTTTCCTCTAAAATTTTAAGCGAAGCATCTCTTACTTCAATTAAAACATCATGTAAACTGCAATGATCTTCATTACAATCTGCACATTTTTCGTAAAAATTAAGACTTACACAAGGAAGCATCGCAATAGGACCATTCACCAGACGAATGATTTTTGCCAATTTTACATTTTGAGGTTTTTCTTTAAAAAAATATCCGCCCCCTTTTCCTTTTTTACTATCGAGGATTTCTGCTTTTTTTAGTTCGAGCAAAATATTTTCAAGAAATTTCAATGGGATTTTCTTGTTTTCTGCAATTTCTGAAATAAGAATGGGGCCTTCATTTCTCTTTTCTACGAGATATGAAAGTGCCTTAAAAGCATATTGAGATTTTTTTGACAGCATTACAGCAAAAATAGGAAAAAAAATATTGAAGAACCAAGGCAAAAGCTAAAAGTAAAAAGGGTGACTCAAAAAGCATTTTTTTTCATTTGTTTCTTTCTACTTTTTACTTGGCTCTTTTCACTTTTTACCTAAATTTGTCTCATGTTCAGTAAAGAAGAAGCACAGCAATTAAAAAAAGAATTTTGGACGGCTTTCGGAAAATCATTTCCGAGAAAATGGCTTTTGTATAATACAAAAATCAAGGATTTTTCATTTAAATTTTATGCCGACAAGAAAAAAGCAGAAGTTTCTTTGGATATCGAAATGAAAGATGAAGTTTTCAGAGATGCTTATTACAATAAAATCTGGTCGCTTGAAGATATACTAAAAGATTTCGTTGGTGATTTTCATAAAGAAGAATTTTACACTTTAGAAAACGGAAAAGTCATCAGCAGAATCTGGGTTGAGAAAGAAGGAGTTTCTGTGTTCAATAAAAATACATGGCGAGAAGCTTTTGATTTTTTTGTTGAAAAAATGGATGGTTTTGAAAGGTTTTATTATGAATATGAAGACTTTATAAAGGATGTTTAAGATTTAAAAACAAACACAATTAATTTATATAAAACACACTCATGAAAAAAATATTTTATTGGTATTTCCTTTAGCATCTGCACAAAATGTTTTTAAATCACAAAAAAAATCTTCTTAAAGATCTGGAAAATTTATAGTTATTAAATTTTTATTAAAACATAATACAATTTAAACTCCTGTTTAAATATTTTCCGTATTTTAGTTATACCAAATATATCATTACATATTTATTCATCAAGCTTTTAGGCAGAATATGCAATGATATTTTTTAAAATTAAATCACAAAATTTTTAAAATACAATGGAAAATAACTCGTTTATTTTTACGGACGGAAGAGACCCCAAAATGATTGAAGCGTATAAAAAAGCGCAGGAAACCTTTAAATATTTCTGGCGAGAATTGTCTTGGGAATACCGAAGAATCATCCCGGGATTGAATCTTGCCTGTGTAAAAGCTTCATTTTCAGAAATAGATCCCGATGGAGAAAAAATCGTAGAACATATGTGGATGAATGACATCAGTTTTGATGGTGATACAGTTGGCGGATATCTCATCAACGAACCCAATGATTTGACCACAATACAACCAGGAGATTATTTTGAAATTCCTTTAAACGAAATCAGCGACTGGCTTTTTGCCATCACTCCGATGCAGAAAAAATCAAAAGGACTTTCAAAATTATTTTCATCGTCTTCAGAGCCAATTTCAAAAGCGTATGGTGGATTTACTATTCAAAAAATGCGCGCAGATATGTCGGAATCTGAAAGAAAAGATCATGATGAAGCGTGGCAGCTGGATTTTGGGGATTTTAATGAGATCGAAATTGTCAATGAACAAAAAGAAAAGCCAGAAAACCTCATCGAACATCCGATGAGCAAAAATATGAAAGAAGATTTTGTGAAATTTCTAGAGGAATATCCAAACGAATTAACCAATATTGATGAGAACGGATTTACACTTCTTCACAGAGAAACAATTGCAGGAAATCTAAGTTCGGTAGAAGTTCTGCTCGAAGCCGGAGCTGATAAAAATTTAAAAACAAACAAAGGAAAATCTGCTTTAGATTATGCAAGACAACTTAATTGGGAGCATTTGATTCCTGCTTTTGAAAAAAACTAATAATTTAAGAAAGATACAAATGATACCAGAGTTTCTTAATGAGTTTAAAACTCAGCTTGAAAAATACAGACTTGAAACGATAAAAATTGCTGCCACGCCTCTTGAAAATGAAGAATCTCTTCAAATTTTTGATAGCAAGTTTTTAGGAAATCCTTATTTACCAAAAAGTATAGACTATCCGAAAGACAAAGAAAATAAACCGATGGTTCTTTGGGCACAAATTAATTTTGCAGATATTCCTGCTCTTGATGGTTATCCAAATCAAGGAATATTGCAGTTTTTTGTATCTGCAGAATGGTTTGATATGGATGATTATAAGATTATTTTCCATGAAAATATCACTGAAGAATTTCAAACTGATTTTTCTTTTTTAACAGAAGAAATGTATGAAGAATCGCCTATTTACCGTGAACACAAACTCGATTTCAGTAAAGAAATTGAGTATGGAAGTTCTGAAGATTTTCGATTTGACATGAAGTTTAATGATAAAGATTATTGGGACTTTCAGGAAACGCTTACAAAAGATCAAACAGAAGAAATAGAAAAAATCATCGATGGAACTGGTCACAAAATAGGAGGTTATGCCTATTTTACTCAGGCAGACATTAGAGATTATAACAAAGATCTTAAGCAGGATTTGCTATTATTACAGATTGATACCGATGAAGAAATTATGTTTGGAGATTCCGGCGTTGCCAATTTCTTTATCAACCCCGAAGATTTGAAAAACAAACGATTTGAAAAAGCTTGGTTCAATTGGGACTGTTGCTAAGAAAAAACAAATTTTAAGAGAGAGACTTTACAGTTTCTCTTTTTTTGTTTTTTACCAAATGACAAATGCTGTGAAAATTTCTTTGCCTAAATTGCAAACATGAAAGAATTATTTGACTTTATCCTAAAATTTGGAAACCTCAATCAACAGCAAGTCGATTTTATTTCTAATAAAGCAACTGAAATTCATCTTTCTAAAGAAGAATATTTTTCAGAAGCGGGAAAAATAGCCAAACAGGTTGGGTTTGTGGTTGATGGAATTCTTCGCGTTTGCTATTATAACAATAAAAGCGAAGAGATTACAAAATATTTTATTGAAGAAAACAATTTGGTTGTAGATCTTGAAAGTTTTGACAATCAAATCTGCTCGAGTTCTTATGTGCAAGCTGTGACAGATTGTAAAATGATTGTTTTTCAAAGAAAAGACTGGTTAGAACTTTTGCAGACTATCGTTGGTTTTGATGCTATTGTTCATAAAATTATTTCCCGAGCTTTGATTCAGAAAGTTGAAAGAAGAAGTCCGCTTGTATCTGAAGATGCGACAACCCGTTATTTGAAATTTCTCGAAATTTATCCTACAGCAGTTAACAGAATTCCGCTTTCTTATATTGCTTCATATTTGGGCGTTACGCAATCTTCTTTAAGCAGAATCAGGAAAAATATTCGGTAAGGAGTGGGAAGCTGAATACTGGAAGTTTATAGATTATTTTTAAACTTAAAAAATTCCATCTACAACCCTTCTCTTTTTGCCAAATGACAAATGCTACGTTGTTTTATTGACGGAATTTTACACCATCAATTAAAATAAATAAAATGCAAACAGTATTAATTACAGGAGCCAACAGAAGTATTGGCTTAGAAACCACAAAACAGCTTTCACAAAAAGGATTATTTGTTTATTTAGGAAGTCGAAATCTTGCAAAAGGTGAAGAACTTGTGAAAGAACTAAACGAAAAAGGATTTCAAAATATCAAAGCCATAGAAATAGATGTTACCAATCCTGAATCAATTTCAAAAGCTAAAAATATCATTGAAAACAAACAAGGGAAATTGGATATTTTAATTAATAATGCAGGAATTTTAGGGGTTAATCCGCAAACTGCAGTTGAAACTTCTGTGAAAGATATTCAGGACGTTTTTAACACTAATTTTTTTGGAGTAATCAATGTGACACAAGCGTTTTTAGATTTACTTAAAAAATCGGATAGCCCAAGAATCAGTAATATCACTTCAGGATTAGGATCTTTGACATTACACAGCGACCCAAACTGGAAATATTACCACGTGAAAGGTGCTGCTTACGGAACGTCAAAAACTGCACTAAATGCTTACACCATCGTTTTAGCATATGAATTGAAAGATACAAATTTTAAAGTAAATGTAATCGATCCCGGTTATACAGCAACAGATTTCAACGGTCACAGCGGACCAGGTTCTGTAGAAAGTGCCGCATCATTTATCATCAAACATACCCTAACCGATGAAAGTGCTCCCACCGGACAATTTTTCAGCAATGATATTGAAGATGAATCGGGAATTAGTCCTTGGTAATTTTTTCAAATACTAAAAAAATACTTTAAGAGAGGCTTTCGGGTTTCTCTTTTTTATTAATTTTCCTTAACCGGTGATATTTAAAACATCTTTTTCTATCTTTGAAAGCTTAAAATCGGGATGAGTAAAAGATTTAAACAAAACTATTCTTCTTATTTTATATTAAAGAAAATTCATTGCATAAAATTTACAGACATTTTCAATTCAGGTTTAATCAGAGTTTTAGGATTTTTAATTTTAATCCCAAAGTCAGCTTACCTATTTTTTTAGTTTTTGGCACATTGATGATTGTCAAGTTTCCGCAAACTATTTTTTATCCGCTACTCTATTTTTCAATGGTTTTAGTTTTTCATATCAACAGAAAAGACATTCCGTTTCTGAAAAAAACATTTATTGGTAACTGGAGATTCATTATTTTTTTGGAATCTGCGTTTATTTACACACTTTTTCTGATGGCAAACATCAATTATAAGATTGAAAAATTCGGTTTACTGGCTTTTGCAGCAATTATTTCATTATGCTATTTACAGCCTAAATCTAAACCGTTTCCCACTCTGCAATGGAATTTTATATCAAATAATCTTTTTGAATGGAAAAGCTATATGCGCAAAAATACGTGGATGTTTATTCTTACCTACATCATCGTGCTTGCTTCGGCTTATCATCGCGCTAGTTTAATTTTATGTGGAATCTTCCTTCTCGATTACCTTTCTCATGTTTATGAAAATAATGAGAACAAAGAAATGCTTGAAGTTTATTTTAAAAAGATGGATTTTAAAGACAAAATTTATAAAAATGTAATCTTTTTCAATGCGCTTCTTTTGCCTACATATATTGGGTTTTTAATTTTTAATTTTAATGAAAGCTTATATCTTCTGTACTATATTTTCTTTATGAATTGCTATTTTTTATTAATTCTCACCAGAAAATACAAGCTTTATCATCATCACGAAAAAGCTAATTACTTCAGCATCGCAGTGTTTATAGAGTATTTCGCATACAGCATAACCATTATTCCTGCGTTGATCATGATCCGTTTAAATACAAAAGAAGCACAGCAAAACATCAGCAAATATGTTGGAAATTAAAAATATATCGGTTAGTTTTAAAGATAAAAATGTTCTTCAGAATTTAAATTTAGAAATTGAAGAAGGCATTATTTTAGGCATTTTGGGAAAAAACGGAGCCGGAAAAACAACACTTTTTGAATCGCTTTATCAAAGCCAGAAATACACTGGTGAAATTTTGTGGCAAAATCATAAACTTCTCCGTGAAAATATCTCTTATCTTGAAACAGAAAATTATTTTTATCCTTACATTACAGGAAGAGAATATCTCTCTTATTTCGCAAAAGATAAACTTCCGAAAACTATAGAATTGGCTGAAAAATTTCAACTTCCGTTAGATAAATATGTTCAATATTATTCGAGCGGAATGAAAAAGAAACTGGCTTTAATCGGAATGTTGATGCTCGACAAACCCATCAATATTTTAGACGAACCTTTTAACGGAGTCGATTTTGAAGGGGTATATTTACTCTACGACATCATCCAAGAACTGAAACAAAGTAATAAAATGGTGATTATAAGTTCACATATTATTGAAACACTGTTTCATACTTGCGACCGAATTGTTACTTTAGAAAACGGGCTTATCACGAATATTTTTGAGAAATCTGATTTTGAAAAACTGAATCATTTTAAATTTGTTTAAATATTAATAATTTCAACAAATGGCAATTCCGTCCAATAAAGAAGAGTTAATCATTGCGATAGAATCAAACTACAAAAAACTGAAGGCAGAAATCGATTTGATTCCTGAAGAATTGAGTGGCATAAAAACTCTGGAAGGCCATTCTAAAGGAAGTTTAATGTCAGTAAATAATCTTTTAGCTTATCTTATTGGTTGGGGTGAATTGGTTTTAAAATGGAATTCAAAAAAAGAACTCAACGAAACGGTAGATTTTCCCGAAACCGGATTCAAATGGAATGAACTCGGAAAACTTGCACAGAAATTCTATGCTGATTATGAAAATGAAGATTTCAGTCAGTTGAAAGTGAAACTTGATTCTACTTTAGAGAAAATTGTATTTCTAATCAATTCAAAATCTAATGACCAGCTTTACGGAACCAGTTGGTATGAAAAATATACTTTAGGCAGAATGATACAGCTTAATACTTCTTCACCTTATGCTAATGCGAGACTGAGATTGAGGAAATGGAAGAAAGAACAAGGTTTTAAGTAAATAATTTTCTAAAAGCTTTTATTACAAATGTCCTTTTGCCTTGAAGCAAACGGACCAAAAATTCAAGACTGGAATCTTCCTCTAAAAATTTACAATCAATCCTAAAATTCCCAAAACTCGCATGAAACAATAATTATTGTTTCGTTTCTGAATTTTGAACATGCTCAAACAGTGGGAATTTTTTAACGGATTTATTCTAAATTTTATTAACGCTACAGCTTCCTAAGTCAAGTTTTTTCTATCTTATTTAAAGGAAAAAAGACATCTATATTTCTACAGATGTCTCTTTATATTGATTGATGTTCTTTATTATTTTTGAGCAGCTTTTACATCGATACCGATTTCGATATCTTTGCTGATCATCCATTCTGCAGGATCAGTTTCGTCAGTTCCGAATTTGATTCCCCAATCAGCACGGTTTACAGTGAATTGAGCTTTCAAAGTAGCAGATTTGTCTACGATTTCCACTTTTGCAGGGAAAGTCACGTTCATTGTTTTACCTAATAAAGTTAGGTTTCCGCTTACCGTTTTGTTAGCACCCTCCACAGCATTTTGAGCACCTGCAGCAAGATCTTCAACTTTAGTGATTTTGAAATCAGCAGTTGGGTGTTTTTCTACGTTGAAGAAGTCAGCATTTTTAAGGTGACCTTCAAGATCTGTATATTTTTTGTCTTTCTCAGTTACAGAAGCAGGATCTACTTTGATCGACTTCATATCGATTACAAAATCACCAGACGCCAATTGATTATCCGCAACAGATAATTCTCCTGTGCTTACAGAAAGAGTTCCCCAACGTGGTGCAAAACCTCCTTTGTGAAAAGCTTTCCAGTTTACCTTAGACGCTGCTGTATCAACCGCAAAAACATTACCCTGCTTTTCAGCTACTGCTTGTTCCTGACCTGCAGTTGCAGCTTCTTTTTTATCACCACACGATGCAAGAAGTAAACCTAAACTTGCCAAAGCGATTACGCCAATTTTCTTCATTTTTTTAATGTATTTAATATTAATATTGTTTGTTGTCTCAATAAAACCTCAAAACTTCTATTTTATTGTTTTGACTCTGCAAACCTCCGAAAAATTGAAGGCTTAATGATTAACATAGGATAAGAAAAGACTAAAATTATAAAAAAGTTTTGAAAATTGAAGTTTAATAATCGTTAAATCCTAGAAATTGTACTGAATATTAAATCATATTGGTAGAATTGATGGAGTTTTCAATAGTATGATTTTTCTTTGCAAGGTGATTTTAATTGAGATTTGTTTTATATTTGAAAAGCTTAATTGTCAATATTCATCTATAAAAAGTTTATGAAATTCTAAATGTTTAAAATATCGGTGGAAATAAAATACAACATCAAGCTTTTTACGATTATATCAAATGTATTATTCGTTTCTGCTTTATTGTTACCTAAAATAGTTCCAGAATCTTATCGATTCGGAGAGTTGCATGATGTATGGGCATTTTCAGTAATGACAGTATTTGTTTTTCATGGAATCGCAATCTTTTTAACTATTTTAAATATTGCTTTTATTATTCCAAAAATTAATGAAAGCAGAAACAAATATTACATTCTAATTCTTTGTAATGCTCCAGTTATATCATTTTGGGGTTGGCTTACAATAACGATTTTATTTTTCACTTAATTATAATAAAATTCAATTTATGATTTGGAAACCAATAACATCCGAAGAATTATCTTTAGAAATTTCAAAAGGAGAAAAAGAAATGAGCTCAGCAAACTTTCAATTTTGGAATGAAATAAAATTCACACCTACAAAATGGGCTGAATATGAATTTGGAGATGAAGGTGAAGGTGAAGGTGAAGGTTTTTGGGCAGTCGCAAAATATAAAAATTTCGTGCTTTATTACAACGATATAGAAGAAGGGTTTAATATTTCAGAATTTGAAAAAGATAGAGAAATAAAAGAATATGGAGCTGAACAGGACGAATTACAATTTGCTTTAATTAAACTCAGAAATTGATTGAATATGATAAAATCTAAAAATTCAGAACTCAATTTATTATCTAAAAACTTTATCTTTAAATTCTATTAACAACTAAAAAACTATGAAAAGATTTCTACTATTAATTTTATTTCCTGTCTTTAGTTTCTCCCAGAATAAAAATGAGGCTGAAGTAAAAGTTAATGAGGGCATTATACTTCACGACGAAGGTAAATACAATGATGCCCTTGATAAGTATGAAGGAGCCCTTAAACTTGATAAAAATAATTTAATAGCAATTTCAGAAAAAGCAATGACTCTTGAAGCTTTAAAAAAATATGATGAAGCCATCGAACTATGTAAACTTGCAATAAGCATTTACCCTAAAGAAGATATAAAAACGATTTATATTACTTATGGAAACAGTCTTGATCATTCTAAAAGAACAAAGGATGCATTGAAAATTTACGATGAAGGAATAAAAAAATATCCGAACTACTATCAACTGTATTTTAATAAAGCAATTACTTTAGTTAACGATAAACAGATTGAAAAATCTTTAGAATTATTTCAAAAATCAGCAACGCTTAATCCAAATCATCTGGGATCTTTGAATGCTTTAGCTGCCTTAAACCGTGACAAGAGAATTATCTCTATTTTAGCTTCGTTAAGATATCTTTCTATTGATAATAAAACTTCCCGTGCAAAAGGAAACTTAGATTCTGTAGTCGATTTAATGCAAAAAGGTGTTACTCAAACTGATGATAAAAGCATCACATTAGCTATTGATCCCAAAGCAATGGAAGATGCGGGCAAAAAAAAGAAAGGAATCAATAATTTCTCAACGGTGGATATGGTTTTGTCAATGACTGCAGCGTTGGATTTTGACGAAAAAAACAAAAATAAAACACAATGCCAGAAAGCCATCGATAAATTTGAAAGTATTTTTGCTGTTCTGAAGGAAGGACAAAAAGAGAACAAAGGTTTTTATTGGGAATTTTTAGCTCCTTATTTTATTGAGTTGAAAGATAAAAATTTAATTGAACCTTTTGCAAATATTGTCTTTCTTCCATCTCAAGAGGAAGATGTGAAAAAGTATCATCAAGACAATGCTAATGAGATTCAACGTTTTTATGAGTGGGATAAAAACTATCCGTGGAAATAATTTTCATTATTAAATTGTAAAAATTAAAATTTTATCATCTTTAAAACAAAAAAGAGAAACCTCACGGTTTCTCTTTTTCTATATCATTCTATCCGAATTTCTTTTTTCTTAACCAGAAGAACAACCCTCCTAAAAGTCCGATTATTGCTAAAGGTAATAGTAAATTCAGGTATTGCCAGTTTGTTCTTTCATCAGCGATTCTGTGACGATCGAGAAGACGTTCTTCGATGTTTCTGTTTCTCAGTTCCATCAGATTGCTGTCATCGAGAAGGTAATCTAAAGCATTTCTAAGGAACTGTTCGTTACCAAACTGTTCATCAGTCAGCATATCAACTCCTAAAGGTAAAGCTTGACCTTTAATGATTTTATTTCTTCCGACATCACCGTCTGCAATCACGATCATTTTATTTTCAGGACTTGATGCTTTAAAGCCAGGATAAGATTTTCTTTCAATTCTTGAAGCATAAGCAGAATTAAATTTTCCTTCCAAAGCAACGGCAAAAATTTTCGGCGTGCTTGGTTTTTCCATTTGTCCGAGACTGTCTACACTGGAAATTTCTTTTAGCTCAACATAATTCGGAACCTGCTTCAATAGAATTCTTTCACTCGATTCAAATAAAACATGAGTTTTAAATTTTCTTCCACCCAATGTATCGATTGAGGTAGGAAATTCAAGTTTTACAGGATTGATATTTTTAGTGATCGGATGATCGTGTTCTGCAATTCCCAAAGGAAAATACGGCCACGGAAGACTTGTATATTGTGCATTTCCTCCTACTTCACCGGTTACCAGTTTTAAAAGCGCATATTTCTTCACATCTTTTACCAAAGCCGGATTAATTCTTAACCCATAATTAAAGAAGAAATCAGTCATATTGATATCAACCGGGAAAGGCATTACTTTTTTAGATCTCGTCAAAGTATCCATTTCAGCATTTACGGCATCGATCATCCAAAGTGTTTTTCCGCCGTTCATGATGTACTGATCCAAAATAACTTTTTCACCGTCCGTAAAAGCTTTTCTTGGTTTGGCAATCACCAAAGCACTCATTTGTTTCAGTAAAGGAATGTCTGCCTGAGTAATTTCTACATTATTTTTAGGAACAATCGGTCCTGCATCATAGCTTTCCAAAGCAAGATTCATAAATCCTTCAAATTCACGGGGATTCAGCTCATCCTGGTTGACAAGAATTCCTATTTTTTTTCTTTTATCTGAAGCAACCGCTTTGATGTTTGAAACTAAATTATATTCTAAATTTTCAATCGACTTCCTCAATTGCTCTTCCGCATTGATATTAGACTGCTGCACCACCAACGGAATAGAAACTCCTCTTTGATTGTACTTTACAACAGCATAAGGAAATAAAGTAATCTGCGAAACTTTTCCGTCTTTGATATCCGGAAGTATTGAAGGCTGCATTCCCATTGCCATCAAAGTGTCCTGCGACATTTTTGTTTTTATGGGATCGATGAATTTAAAATCTATTTTTGGATTGATCTTTCTGAATTCTTCAAGCATAAACTTGGTTTCGCTCTGAAGTTGTTTAAAGCTTGCCGGAAAATCTCCTTCTAAGTAAACATCTACAGTTAAAGGTTTTTTAACCGATTCTAAAACTTTTATTGTGCTATCTGAAAGCGTGTATCTTTTTTCTTTTGTTAAATCTAATCTGATGCCTGAAAATGCAAGAATTAATGCGACTGCAAAAGTTCCAATCAATAAAATGGCAAACGGAGATTTTAGGTTGATCTTCTTCATGTTTTTACTTCTTTTTATTGATAAAATGATTAGACAATGTTAAGGTAAGACCAATGATGAAAACAAAATAGGCAACATCTTTAAAATCGATAAGACCACGTGTAAAGCCTAAGAAATGTTGATAAAAACCAATATTTTGTAAAATAAAATCAGCTCCGCCCAACAATTTATAACTTGCCAACTGCTCGATTCCGAAATACATGATGAAACACATGAAAACTCCCAACAAATAAGCCATGATTTGGTTTTGAGAAAGTGAAGAAGCTAAAATTCCAACTCCTGAAAATGCTGCAATCAAAATAATTAAACCGAAATAACTTCCGAAAGTCATTCCCATATCGATGTTTCCTTCAGGAACTCCCAAAACGTAAACGGTATAAAAATAAATTACCGAAGGAATCAGGCATAAAATCCCGACTACCCAAACTGATAGAAATTTCCCTGAAACCAAATCTGAAACTTTCAGAGGTTGAGAAAACAACCAGTTTAAAGTTCCTGTTTGCTGCTCTTCCGCAAAAGTTTTCATCGACAATGCCGGAATAATAAACATCAGTAACCAAGGTACCAAAACGAAATAGCTCTGTAAAGACGCCATTCCGATGTCGAAAATATTAGAATCATTTTCGAAGAAAAACAGAAACAAAGTCGTTATCAGACTGAATGCTGCGATGATGATCCACGCGCTCCAGTTTCCAAAATAACTCCAAAGTTCTTTTTTTAAAATTGCAAACATGTTTTATTTAGGTTTTAGGTTATAGGAATTAGGTTTTAGATAATTGGCGTTACATTAACTCACAATTGACCATTCACTATTAACTTTATTAATTTTTACTTGACTCTTTTTACTTTTTACCTTTCCCTTTCTTATTCACCAGCTTCACCGTCATCATGATTAAAAATACCAGAACGAAAAATCCGGCAATTAATTGCCACCAATATTCAATAGCCTGAGATTTTAAAATAACGGTAAAAACGACCAAAAATAAAATAAATGTGGCAATTTCGTTCGCTTGCCTTAGTTTTAAATTGGCTGTTTCTAAAGTATTTCCGTTGAGCTCAACTAATTTTTTCACTTTTTTCCAGCACCAGTAATGGTAAATTGCCAAACCGATCAAAAAAGTAAGCTTTAAATGAAACCATGGCATTTTCATTAATCCCAGATTCAAAAAGATCATAATCAAACCACAAACGGTCATGATAACTCCTGCAGGAACGGTGATAATGTTCCATAATCTTCGAGCCATAAACGTGTATTGCTCTCGCAAAATTGTTTTTTTTTCGTCTGAAAAAGCATCGGTATCTTTATAGTACACAAAAATCCTCACGAGATAAAAAATTCCCGCAAAATAACTGACCATAAAAATAATGTGCAACGCCTTGATGATGGTATAAAGCATCGTAAAAATTTGTGTGCAAAGATAGTTTATTTCAGAAAAAAAGTGAATTTTATATGAGAAAATGATGATTAAAGAAGATTAATTGAATTATTTTAAAATTTAAAAATAAGTTTGATATCAATATTGAAATTAAAACCAAGTTTAGAACCCTCCTTATTCAGTAAAAACTGGAATGGCAATCCATCAGTCGGCTCATATCTTTCTTCTCTATTCATCACGTTGCTATACGAAATATCGCTTTGCCTGATTCCAAAACCAATTTTAGGCATAAATCCGAACCAAGACGATTCTTTGTGAAGCATGATGCTGTAATTGATGTTTAATCCTGCTTTAGTTCGTTTGTAATCTGCAGAACTGAATGAGTAATAGTTGTCATTTTCATCATAATAATTTCCACTCACATTATTTCCTTTATGATTTAGGTAAAATACTTCTGCCGAAATTAAATGCTTTAATCTAGAATCTGGATTTAAACTGTAAAAAACTTCCGGTCGGACTTCCAACATATTAAATTTTCCCATGAAGTCATTGTGGTTAAAAGGTGTGATTCCTTCAGAACCGTAACCCACTTCTGCACCGAGCCACCATCGTTCCGACAATTTATGCATATAACCGATATTATATCGCTGATCCCGAAACGGTGAAAATGTACTGACCGTAATAATTGATTTAAAATCCTCAGACTGTGCAGAAAGCTGGCTTGATAAAACAAAAATAAAAAACAGGAGTAGATTTTTTTTCATCGAAGATTCTTAGAATATTAATCTGATAAAAATAAAACAATTCTCTTTTCGGTAGAAAAATAATTTATACTTCTGGAAAATAATTATTTATTAAAAGAAATACTGTCGATTTTTTTACCATCAGCATATTTCTTTATATATTTCAACTTTCCGTTTTCATCATAAAACTTCCAGTCCCCGAAATAATACCAATGACGCTCGTTTTCTGAAATATCCAGTTTTGATTGTCCACGTTCCATGATGTTGCCGTTTCGATGATAAACAAACATTTTGGTTTTCTTTCTTCCTATTTTTTCTTTTTGATATAATTGATCACCTACAAATGTTTTCCAAACACCTATCTTTTCGCCTTTCTTATATTTCCCGATCGTAATTAGAGTTCCTTCTTCAGTAGGATACTTTTCTATCCATTTTCCGTTTCGTTTCTGAACTTTATCCGAAACCTTAATGTATTGATTAGTTTTAGTTTTGCATGAAGCAAAAACAAAGATAGACAGCAGGATAAATAAAAAATTTTTAAGCATAAAAAAACAGAATTTCCGTAAATATAGAAATTCTGTTTTCATTCTACAATTGTAGAATGTTTTATTTTTTAAGAAATTACTCCTAATTCTTTTCCTACTTTCTCAAAAGCAGCAATTGCCTTATCCAAGTGTGCTCTTGTATGCGCCGCAGAAAGTTGTACTCTGATTCTCGCCTTCTCTTTCGGAACTACCGGGTAGAAGAAACCAATTACATAAATTCCTTCATCCATCAGTTTTTCTGCCATTTGCTGAGATAATTTTGCATCGTATAACATTACAGGAACAATTGCAGCATCTCCATCAGGAATATCAAAACCTTTCGCTTTCATTTCCGTTCTGAAATATTCTGCATTTTCCATTACAGCATCACGAAGTGAAGTGTCATCAGAAATCATTTCTAAAACTTTCAAAGCTGCACCTACAATTCCCGGAGCCAAAGAGTTTGAGAATAAATACGGTCTTGAACGTTGTCTCAACATATCGATAATCTCTTTTTTACCGGAAGTAAATCCGCCCAAAGCTCCACCCAAAGCTTTTCCTAAAGTAGAAGTGATAATATCTACTCTACCCATCACTTCGTTGGCTTCATGCGTTCCACGACCAGTTTTTCCAATAAATCCTGTTGCGTGAGAATCGTCAACCATTACCAAAGCATCATATTTATCGGCAAGATCACAAACTCCTTTCAGGTCTGCAACAATTCCGTCCATTGAGAAAACTCCGTCTGTAACGATGATTTTAAATCTGTGATTTTTTTCGGAAGCAGCAATCAACTGAGCTTCCAAATCTGCCATATTATTGTTTTTGTAACGGTATCTTGCCGCTTTACAAAGACGAACTCCATCAATAATTGAAGCGTGATTCAATTCATCTGAAATAATCGCGTCTTCTTCTGTAAATAAAGGTTCAAAAACTCCACCGTTCGCATCAAAACAAGCCGCATAAAGAATCGTGTCTTCAAAACCTAAAAATTCAGCAATTTTCTGCTCTAATTGTTTGTGAATATCCTGAGTTCCGCAAATAAAACGTACCGATGACATTCCGTAACCGTGAGAACCAATCATATCCTGCGAAGCTTTCATTACTTCAGGATGGTTTGATAATCCTAAATAATTGTTGGCACAAAAGTTCAAAAGCTTCTTTCCATTCGCTTCTATTTCTGCACTTTGCTGAGAAGTGATGATTCTTTCTCTTTTAAAAAGCCCGTCGTTTTCGATGTTTTTCAGTTCGTTCTGTAGATTTTCAAGATATTTTCCCGAGATCATTATAATTAAATTTAAGTTGCGCTAATTTAATAAAAAGGCATTAAACAAAATAAGTTTCGACACCTTTATTAATTTTTTCGGCTATTAATTATCTAAAATTAAAATCAATTAGTCTACCAATTCAGTAAGATAACTATTATATTTAACCTTCAAAAATTATTTATAATGAAATTGACACCGGTAAAAAGCACCCAGAATATCAGTTCAGAAGATTTTATTTTAATGGAGAGGCTTTAAAAATTTAGTTATCATCAGGCATTTTAACAATGTAATGAGAACTGTTTTTTAAGAAAAATGGTTTAATTATAAAGTTTAAATTACTAATAAACGAGTTGAAAGTGCAATAAAAAACCTTCCCGAATTTTTAACGGTTAATTATTTTTTGATAAATTTCTTGGTAAATTCTGATGTTGACGTTTTTACTTTCACCATATAAACTCCAGAAATAAGATTTGAAACATCAATTCTTTTTCCATTGGAAATCCCTGTTTCCTGGAAATTTTTAATCAGACTTCCTTTTGCATCGAAAATTGTAATCGAATTAATTTTACTGTCTGTTTCAATATTTAATGTTTCTGCTGTCGGATTAGGATAAATTTTTATCGCTTCTTTTTTCCCTACCTCATCAGTGGAAAGCACAGGAAGATTGTTGATCTGAATATTATCAACTCTAAAGCCTGTTCCGTAATCATCATAAACGAAATCAATAGCCTGTACATTTTTATTAACTCCTAAAGCTCCAGAATAAATCTGAGTTCCATTTGCAAAATACTTTAAGGTGTTATCTGATTGCTTAATGATAATCTTCAAATTGTGCCACTGATTTGCAGCTATAACAGGACCATCTAATAATCCGGAATCAGTTCTAAAACTTAATGTTCCAGTCAAATAATCAATCTGAAAAGCCGCTGTATAATCTGAAATTAATACATTATTATAAATTGCGATTTCGTAGGAGGAAGAATTGAGTCCGCTAAAATTATAATCGAAAGAAATTTCAACATCATTGCTGGTTACAAAACTTGTAATATTTTTTTCAATTCCGCATGGATCTTGTACCAATCCGCTACTGGTCATATTAAAAGATCTTGTTCCATCTGTCGGATTTGAATTAACAACCTGTGCGTTTGCTGTGGGAAGTCCACCCCAAACTGTCCAACCTTGTTGGCCACCCAAATTCCCAACAGTATATCCTTCTGAACTTTCAAAAGAGATTTTTTGCATCTGCGCTTTAAAATAAAACGCCCCAAACGACATAAATGCCATTAAAGTAAATAGATTTTTTCTCATAGAAAACATTTAACAATTAATGAATCAACAAGTTATAATTTTAAGAAGAAGCAAAATTAACACCTTATTTTCAATAATTTAAATATTTCTTTTTATATTTAGTTAATATTTAACGTTTATCAAATACAACAACTGTATCACCAACGCATTACAAACATTTTCAACAAATCAATTTCACTATACTGAGAAACAAAAATGCAAAAATTTCAATATATTTTGTAAAACAGTAATTTTATAAACAAAAAAAAGCTTTCACAAATGAAAGCTTTAAGATTACAAATAATTTTTACTTTTATTTTTTTACATCCGTTTTTTTATAAACAACTCCCTGTAAAGATTTTATACGAGCAGTACATTCATCAGAAACAAGGGTCATTACAAGATTTTCACCGATTACTTCGTATTTATATTTGCCTTTCGTTCCAGCATCACAAGGTGTTCCTCCAGAATTTTTCACAATATTGATATCATCATTACTCAAAGTATAGCTCATTGTTTCAATTACTTTATCTCCGAGTAACACATCGAATTTGTCTTTAGAAAATTTTAAGACAACCTCTGTTTCCTGAGGAATTTTAGCAACACCACTCCATTGTGTATCTAATAAAGGATTCTCGTTTTTTTTAGATTCACACGAAGTAAGACCAAATATTAACAGTGTCATTAGAGCAAGTCTAAGAAAGAATAAATTTGTTTTCATAAGTATCATTTTTTTGTTTATAAACAAATATACACTGAAAATCAATACAATAATTATTTTTTATTCTTTTACAAATTTTAAATTTGAATTTAATATTTTAATAAAATAAACGCCTTTTTGCAAAAGAGATACCTGAATTTTCTTATCAGTTTTGCCCATCTTCACCAACCTTCCGTCTGCTGTAAAAATTTCATAGTCTGTTTCTTTTTTCAAACCTGAAACAAACAATTCATCTTTTACAGGATTGGGATAAATGCTAAACTCATCAGTTTTAAAATCTGCCGTACTCAAAGTATTATCCTGAGAAACTGTGGAGTTTTTCTCCAACATTTGATATTCATAATTAAACTGAACGCTTGCAATCGGAAAAGTTACTGCTTCTGTAAAACACTGATTATTTGAGGTATTATTTAAAGCAAAAAATGCTGTCTGACCACCGGTTCCCGTAATTTTTATAGGTAAAGGCATTTCAAAAAAGCCAACCGATGAATGACTCTGTGTTTGTGATGCTTTAAAAGTCACCTGATTTCCTACTTGTCTCCATCTGATGTCATAAGTAGGATACCCTTGCCCGTAAATCCAATCATTAAAAAATTCTGTGAAATCTTTTCCTGTTGAAGTTAGTAAAGAAGCATTCAGATCGGCAGTTCTTGCATAGCTATAAGCCAGATTCGGTCTTGTGTGATAATCTTTCAATGCCTGATAAAATACAGTATCTCCTAAAATCCACTTCATCATTCTTACCACATAACCACCTTTTGAATATGATAATCTTCCACTAAAAATCGCATTGATATTTCCTAAATTACTGTCTGCAACATACACACTTCCTCCAGCAACACTTGTAATATAATTTTTTTCACCTAAAAGATAATTGAGGAACTCCGCATTATTCATGATCAGCTTTTCGTAGGCAACATGTTCTCCAAAAGTAGCAAAACCTTCATTCAGCCAGATGTCATTCCATGCTCCACAAGTTACTTTATCTCCAAACCATTGATGCGCCAACTCATGAGCAATCAATTGTTTACTCCAAGATCCCATCGAAGACATTGTTTGATGTTCCATACCTCCCCCAGCTTCAAATTCCATGTGACCATACTTTTCATTACGAAAAGGATAAGGCCCGAAATAATTTTCAAAAGTATTCATTACAGTTTTTGTCCAATCGATATTGGCCATACTTGCTGCATTTGCATTAGTAGACGGATAAATATAATTTACAAAAGGGAAAGGTGGATTCCCCATTGTATCATTGAGTTTTACAAAATTCGTGATCGAAAGTGCAATCAGATAAGCTGCAGTTGGATATTGCGTTCTCCAGAAAGTACGTTTTTGACCGTTTCCTAAAGAAGTTTCAGACATCAGCTTGCCATTCGCAGCTACATTATATTGAGCCGGAGTCGTTATTTTAATATCAAATTTTTCAATTTTATCATTTAAGCTTTGCTTTGTTGGGAACCAATCCTGCGCACCATAAGGTTCGTTTAAAGTTGAAAGAATTGCAGTTCCACCTTGAGAACCGTTAAAAAAAGCATTACCTGCTGCATCAGGAGCTCCATTATAATGAATCGTAAGAGAATCTAAAACGTTTGCAGCCAAAGAAGCCGTAAAATTTATTTTGAGTTCTTTAGTTGGAAGCTGTTGAAAAGTAAGACTCTGTCCATGATAATTAACCTGAGAAACAGTGAGATTATGATTAAGATCAAAATAAATATTATTTAATGTCTGTGTTGGTTTGAAATGAGAAGTTACCGATCCTGAAATATTGTAAACATCTGGATCAATAGTAACATCCATTCTTTGGTATTGCAAATCGTAGTTTAAAGTATTTGGATTGGTATTTCCTGCTGCCATTTTGGCTGCATAAGATTTCATTTCTTTCTTTAATAAGCCTTTTTTTTCAATATTCTCCTTTTGGTTTTGAGCCGATAAAGTATGAATTGCAAAGATGCTTACACAGAAAAGATAAAATTTTCTCATTGTCAGATAATTAGGGTTTAAAGATAAAAAAAACCTTTCAATCAAAGATTAAAAGGCTTTTATATTAAATTAAATATTTTTTATAAGTCTAAAGCAGGTTTCAGGATAGATTCCATTTTGCTTTTTACCTGTCCTACTGAACCAGAATAATTATTAACCATTAACGAAAAACAAAGTGTTCTTCCTGAATTGGTTTTTAAATATCCTGCTAAAGTTTTTACTTTATTCAGAGTTCCTGTTTTGGCAAAAACCTGTCCGTTTCCTTCGCCTACAAACATTCCTTTAAGTGTTCCTGACTGTCCACCGATTGGTAAAGAATTGAAATAAGTTTTGTAAAATTTTTCATCCATTAAAGAAGTCAAATATTTTACCTGTGAAATCGGAGTCACTTTATTACTTCTTGATAAACCGCTTCCGTCCATATAATTCAGACCTTCTATATCAAATGCAATATCTTTTAAGTGATTATTAACCACCACTCTTCCAGATTCTGAAGTCTGATCTCCCATTTTCTGGAAACCAACTGTTTTTAATAATGCTTCCGCTAAAGAATTATCACTTCTCTGATTGGTATAATAAATAATATCACCCAAAGTCGGAGATTTATAAGCCGAAATCATTTTTCTAATTTCTGGAGACGCATCTGTCATTTTAGGAGTTACTTTTCCGGTAACCGCAATTCCGCTTTTTACCAAACTTGCTTTAAATGAATTGGCAAGGAAAGCCGGTGCATCTGGTAGTTTTGTAGTTAAAGTTCCGTCACCATCATATTTTTCAGCATATACCATCTTGTTGGCATAAGGAGAAACATAGAAAAACCTTTTGTCTGCTGCTGGATTCATTGATTTTTTTACAATCAGCTTCTCGTTTGCAGGATTGATCTCACGTGTAGTACCAACCGGAAGATAGTAATTATTATTTTCTAGCCATACAACATTTTCCGGAAGTACCGAAGCGTTACTTTTGAAAAGCGCTGTCTGAATAATAATATCACCATTTACCTTTTTGATACCTTCACGAGCCATTCCGCCTGCGAAATCTGAAACAATATCTTTGTAAGACCAAGCTCCTGCTTTATTGGTTCCCAAAGATGGGTCACCACTTCCTACAATGTAAAGATTACCATTTAAAGTTCCATTTTCATCGATTTCTCCTGAGTATTCCAACTGCGTCATCCAACGGTAGTTTTCACCCAACATGCTTATTGCAGTTTCGGTGGTCAACAGTTTCGTTGTAGAGGCAGGAACAAGAGGTGTATTTTCGTTGTACGAAGAAATTATTTTCTTCGTTTTCGGGTCGTAGACTACAAATCCCCAAGTTGCGTTTTTCAGCACGGGGTCAGTCATCATTGTGTTTACACTGATGTCTACAAGTTCTTTTGGCGACAAAATAGCTTTTTCCACATACGCAGCCGGCGATGGAAGATTTAAGCTTGTTTTATTGTCATAGTTTTGAGAGTAAAGAACTGTAGAAACGGTCGATTGAGCAAGTAAAAAACCAGCAGTCAGAACTGTAACACCTGAAATATATTTTCTGAAATTTACCATCTAATTTTTCTTTTGTACATATTTTGGATTGAATAAAAAACGATTAGTTAAATCATTTATCATATTCCAAACATATAGTCAACGTTCAAATGTAGAAATTATTATGGTATAGTAGTTCAGTAGACTATAATAAAAGGCTATAAAATTTGTTAAAGTTTGTTAAAAATCCACAAAAACGTCTTTTTTAATGCTTTGATAAGCAGTGATTTCATCAAATTCCTTTAAACTTAATAAAACTAAACTTTTAAATTTTTCATAGTTTTTACCACGTGGGAGTTTAAGCAAAACCTGGAACTGATACAAATTATTTAGTCTCGCAATCTGCGCTCTTTCAGGACCTAAAATACAATCTTCAGGAAGATATTTTCTTAAAACCGAGCCTAAAAACTGCGAAGCACGATTCACTTTTTCGTCTCTTCTGTGCTTAAGCTCAATCATAATTAATTTTGTGAAAGGAGGATAATTAAATTTTTGGCGTTCGGTAAGGAAATATTTATAAATCTTAGAAATATTATTCATTTTAATCAACTGAAAAACAGAATGATCAGGATTAAAAGTCTGAATTAAAACTCTTCCTTTTCCGGAAACCCTTCCGGCTCTTCCTGAAACCTGAGTAATCAACTGATAAGCCCTTTCTTCCGCTCTAAAATCCTGTACATAAAGCATAGAATCCGCTTTTGGAATCGCCACCAATTCGATATGATCAAAATCCAGACCTTTGGAAATCATTTGAGTTCCTACGACAATATCAGTTTCTCCGTCTTCAATTTTTTCGTATAATTTTTCGTACGCAAATTTCTTGCGCATTGAATCAACATCCATTCGGTCGACTTCATTGTCAGGAAAAATTTTTGATATTTCTTCATGAATTTGCTCAACTCCCACTCCTCTCTCATTGAGGTTTTCAGAATAACATTTTGGGCAGGTTTTTGGTTTCGATGCTCTTTGTCCGCAGTAATGACATTTCATTTCGTTGGCAGCTTTGTGATAGGTCATCACAACATCACAATTTGAGCAGTAATTCACATATCCGCAAGATTCACATTCCAAAACACTGGCGTAACCACGACGGTTGTGAAGAATCATTGTCTGATTTTTTTCTTCTAAAGTCTTTTTAATTTCATCAATCAGTTTTAAAGAAAAATTTCCGGAAACTTTTTTAGAATCCTGGGCTTCTTTAAAATTAATCAGTTCAAACTCCGGAAGCTTTACATTTCCGAATCTTTCATTTAGAAAAATATATTTCATCTTCTCTTTTCGGGCCAAATAATAACTTTCAACAGAAGGCGTTGCCGAACCTAAAATTACATTGGCTCCATAAAAGTTTGCCAAAACCAAAGCCGAATCTTTTGCATTGAAAAAAGGAGAAACCTCTCTCGGTTTATAACCCGAATCATGCTCTTCATCCACCACGATCAATCCTAAATTTTGATAAGGTAAAAACAGAGCATTCCTTGTTGCAATAAGAATTTTGATATCGTTATTTTTTATTCTCCTCCAAATTTCAACTTTTTCAAAATCAGTTAATTTTTGATGGTAAAAACCTAATTGCCTTCCATATTTTTTTTCTAATCTCTGAGTGATTTGCTTTGTTAAAGAAATTTCAGGAAGCAAAAACAAAACATTTTTACCTTCCGAAATAGATTCTTCTATTTTCTCTAAATAAATATGTGTCTTTCCAGACGAAGTTACGCCATGAAGCAGTACATTTCTTCCTTCTTCAAAAGCTTCATCCACTTCATTTTTTGCAGCTTTCTGAACTTCTGTAAGCTCTTCCACCTCTTCAATTTCACCTTCATAGCTTTCAATTCGATCTTTCTGCATATAATATTCTTCAACCAGATTTTTATCTGCTAAAGATTTAAAATGCGAACTCGCAAAATAGCCATCCTCAAACAATTCTGATTTTTTAATATGCAAATCAGGATTTTCAGTTTGTTTTTCTAAAATATGCAGAAAAAGATCTTTCTGTTTCTGAGCTCTTTTTAAGCTTAAAAGAATCTCGGTAAGGTTATTATTTTTTAAAACCTCATCATGAATTTTAACGTAGGCAACTTCTTTCGCTTTGTATTTTTCCGCAATCTTTTCATCGATCTCAATATATTGTAAATCAATCAGCGAATTGATGGTTTTAATAATATCTTTTTTGGGGATAAACGCTTCAATATCCGTTAAGTTAATCAGCTGCCGAACTTCCAATGCCTGAATAAGATACATTTCGTTGACATCCAGATTTTCAAACTCAACGGTGATATTTGGCTTTAGTTTAAGATAGGTTTCACTTTCCAATTTTAAAGAAGAAGGAAAAGAAAATCTGTAAATCTCACCCAAATTACAGAGATAATAATCTGAAAGCCATTTCCAAAACTTAATTTGTTGTGATGGCAAAATCGGTTGTTCGTCTAAAATACTGATCACTTCTTTTGCCACAAACTGCGTAGGCTCTTCATCGTGCAATTCAAAAATAATTCCCGTGTAGATTTTTTTTCCACCAAAAGGAACCAGAACTCTCATTCCGGGCTGAATTGTTGATCTTATTTCTTCGGGAACTTTGTACGTAAAAGTTCCTTTAAGATTGAGCGGTAAAATAATTTGAGCGTATTGCAAGAGAATAATTAAAGTGTAAAATTAGATTTTTCTTTATTTAAACACAAAAAAGTTACTAAGCTTTTATGATAACATTTGAAAATTAGTTTAAAATACTCTTAAATTAAATCTGAGTCATTTCTTAAATTAAATCTGAGTCATTCATAATATAAATTTCTAATTCAAAAAAACTTTATCTTTGCGACTATGATTTTACGAGGAGAAAACTTAATCAAAGAATACGGTCCCAAAAAAGTTGTAAAAGGCGTTTCTGTACAGGTTCAGCAAGGAGAAATTGTAGGTTTGCTCGGTCCGAACGGAGCAGGAAAAACCACTTCATTTTATATGATCGTAGGTTTGGTAAAGCCTACTTCAGGAAGAATTTTCCTCGACAAACAGGAAATCACGACCGATGCAATGTATCGCCGTGCCCAAAAAGGTATCGGCTATCTTGCTCAGGAAGCTTCAGTTTTCAGAAAACTTTCTGTAGAAGATAATATTCTTGGCGTTTTACAGCTTACTAAACTCTCAAAAAGAGAACAGCAAATAAAATGTGACGAACTGATTGAGGAATTTTCTCTACAACACGTTCGTAAAAACAGAGGAGATCTTCTTTCAGGAGGAGAAAGGCGTAGAACAGAGATTGCAAGATGTTTGGCAACAGACCCGAGTTTCATTCTTTTGGATGAACCTTTTGCAGGAGTTGACCCGATTGCCGTGGAAGATATTCAGAAAATTGTGAGAAGTTTGACCGACAAAAATATCGGAATTTTGATTACTGATCACAACGTACAGCAGACTTTGGCGATTACCAATAAAACCTACATCATGTTTGAAGGAAAGATTCTGAAAGAAGGTCTTCCTGAAGATTTGGCAAACGATCCGCAAGTAAGAGAAGCTTATTTAGGAGAAAATTTTGTTTACCAGAGCATTTTCGATAAGCCAAGTAAGAAAAGTTACGCTTACAATATCTGGGCAGGAAATTTTGATTCCAAATCGCAGATGCAATCTTTCGTAAAAGAAAACTTTGCACAGTTTGATGATCTTCGATTGATGCATGGTTTTGAAGATATCAGTTTTGCATCTTTGGGAAATTCAGAAATTGAACATATTTTCAGTGATGTGGTTGATAAAAATGCCAATAATTCTTTCGTATTCCAGAAAAAAGAAATTAATTCAAATTATTCTTTGGAACAGGCACAAGCAGATTCTAAAGCTGCAAGTAGATCTGAATTGCATTATCTGACGACTTATGTTTTTGAGGGATAAAAAAGATGGATTTGCCTAATGTATATGATTTATTTACTGTAGGAACAAAAGTTTTTCTTGATAATGAATATGGAGTAATAATTGAATTAAAAAATCATGAACTTTCCACTTTTATTCGTTGAGATACTCCAAAAGAAAATGATATTGAAGATTGGTATTCAATGTGGGGGACATTTTTAGATACAGGAGGGAAAATTATCAATCAAAATCATCAGTTTAAATATATTAATGATGACGGAAGTTTAAAGACTAAAATTTAAAGCAAGTAAATTATTTGCTAAAAAACATAATAAAACGTACCTTTTCTCTCAGAAACGGTGCGTTTTTTCTTTTAAACCAAATCATGGCAAAACCTTTTAACAGAACTCTTACTTTATTTGGAATTTACAAACAGTTGATTCCATTTATAAAGCCTTACCGACCTATGATTTACGGAACTTTGTTTCTTACTTTTCTCGGCGCTTTGGCAGCTCAGGTGAATCCTCTAGTTTTAAAATATACGGTGGATGAAGTGACAAAACTCACGAATTTACCACATCCGATGAGCGAGGGAGTTCATATTTTGATTATTATTTCGATTATTTTACTGGGAAAAGAGTTGTTGAATATTTTCATCAATTTCGGACAGAAATTTTATGGTGAAAAAATCAGGATTAATGTAAGTTCGGTTTTAGCACAATCAGCAATCGATAAAATTCTTACGTATAGAGTTGCTTATTTTAATGATGAAAACCACGAATCTGGAAAATTACAAATAAGAATCGACCGTGGAATTGAAAGCCTGACAAGACTCGTACAGAATTTCTTTATTGATATGCTTCCGTTATTTTCAAACGCATTCATCGCTTTGATTATTATGTATTTGCAAAACGTTTATGTAGGAATAGTTTCTACGATTATTGTTCCGATTTATTTCTATATCAGTTCGTTACAGGCAAAAAAACTTGGTGGTGTGAGACGAACGTTAAGAAATCAGCGTGAACAGAAAACTTCGGGACTTTTAAATTTAATCAATTCGATTATGGTGATTAAAAGTTTTGTGCGTGAAAAGTTTGAAGGTAAAAAACAATACGATCTGCAGATGCAATTGATGGACAGCCAAATGTTTACCCGAAAAACCAATTTTATTTATGACGGTTTAAAAACTTTTATCGAGCAGTTTGGAGTAGTTTTAATTATTCTTCTGACTGTTTATCTGGTTTTAGATCAACAAATGACAATTGGAGCCATCATGCTTCACATTATGCTTTTCAACAATGTTTCTTCGCCAATCAGACAGCTTCACAGAATTTATGATGATATGAATGATGCAATGATTTATGCCGAAGGTTATTTTGATATTTTAAATGCTGAAAACGAAATCGAACCGAACGGAACTTTTGTAGAAAATAAGATCACAGGAAATTTTGAACTAAGAAATGTAAACTTTACCTATCCCAATGGAACAAAAGCATTGAACGATGTTTCAATGACGATTGAAAACGGAAAAACCACCGCTCTGGTTGGATTAAGCGGAGCCGGAAAATCAACCATTATTAATCTTCTCTGCAAATTTTATCTTCCCGATTCGGGTGAAATTATTTTAGACAAAGTTGATTTGGCCAATTACAACAATACTTTCTTGCGTGGCGATTTGGGATTGGTTTTGCAGAAAAATCATATTTTTCAAGGAAGTATTGAAGACAACATTCGCTACGGAAATATGAATGCGAGTTTTGAAGAAATCGAAGAAGCTGCAAAAAAAGCCTATCTCCACCAACAGATTTTAGATCTTCCTGAAAAATATCAACACGATGCTACTCAACTTTCAGGTGGACAACAACAGAGAATTGCGATTGCCAGATTATTTTTGAAAAATCCACCGATTATTTTTCTTGATGAACCGACTGCGAGTTTGGATGCAATCGCCACCGAACAAATTAAAAACTCTTTGGATGCAATTAAAGCAGGAAGAACTGTCGTAATTATTTCTCACTCACTTTCTCAGATTTTAGATTCAGATAAAATTTATGTGATGAAAAAAGGACATGTTGTAGAAAGCGGAACTCACGATGAATTGGTGCAGATGAACGGAACTTACAGAGAAATTTTCGATGCTTCTGCGAGAAGTTTGAACTTGGATAAATTGGTGAATACATTTAAAAATTAACAATATATCAATAATTTAATGCAAATGCTTTGTAACCAAAAAAGGCAAAGACTTAATAAAAAGTAAAATTTTAAGGAGCAAAAATGGCGGCAAGTCGCTAATGTTCGCTTAAAATCAATTTATTGATTATTCTTTGCATCTTAAATATTGTGTGGCAAAATAAAACCTTTGCGTTTAAAAAAGTTACAGATTAAATTTGCACAATAATGAACGATCATTACCTAAAAAAGCTCGATCGAGTAACTGCTATTCTCACGCAACTACAATCAAAACCGATTGTAAGAGCACAGGATTTGGCAAAAAAATTTGATGTCAGTATAAGAACGATTTATCGTGATGTAAAAACTTTGGAAAACGCCGGAATTCCTATTGTTGGCGAAGCCGGAAATGGTTATTCTCTGATGGATGGCTACAAACTTCCACCCATCATGTTTACGAAACAGGAGGTTTTGAGTTTCATCACTGCTGAAAAATTAATGCAGAAATTTTCACATGAAAGTTTGGGAAATCATTATCAAACTGCGATGGAAAAACTGCGTTCAGTTTTGAAGCATTCAGATAAAAATTTAATTCAGAATATTGAAAATCAGATTGATATTTACAATTACAATCCAAAAACGGAGGATACGATAAAAAATATTATCCCAACAATTCTGGAAAGTATTGCCGAAAAACATCAGATTTTAATAGGATACAAAACCGTTGATGATAAAATTTCCACAAGAACAATAGAAGTTGTAGGTGTTTTCTTTGAGTTTCATTATTGGTATATCATCGCTTACTGCACGTTGAGAAATGATTACAGACAGTTTAGAGTAGACCGTATTTTAAGCATTGTAAAAACTCAAAATCCTTATTTGCAGGAATATGGGCAAATTAATGATTATAGAAAAAGTCCGAACGGAAATAAAACCATCGTCAAACTTTTAGTTGACAAAAAAATTACAGGACATCTGAATAATTCAAAAATTTATTACGGATTAATTGAAGAAAGAGAAACAGAGAAAGGGGTTGAAATGACGTTTGAAACAGAGTGGATTAAAGAAGGATTTCCACGTTGGCTGATCACTTTTTTTGATTACGCTGAAATCATCGAACCTGAATCTTTAAAAATGACAATGAAAGAGTTGATTGAGAAAATCTCTAAGAATTTATAATTTTTGTTAAACAACAAATTGCTTTAAGCAGTAAATTTATAATTTTTGTAGACTAAAAGTATATTTTTTTGCCACGAATACACAAATATTAATATGAAAAATCTCACACAGATTTCACAAATTTTTGCAGATGATACTGCTGAATTTGCAAAACTTGCGAGAGATATTTTAAATAAGAGCATCAACGATGCTTAGAATCTTTCCCAGAAGAAAGGTGGCTCAATTCCTAAAGCTCTTAAATAAGTATACCCTTGACCACGGTGATGTACTTCATTATCAACAAAATATAGAATATTCTGATACACCGGAAATTCATACTCACCAAATAAATTAAACGTTTCCTGGAATCTTTCTTCAGAAATCTGATTGAAATATTGGTTAATCACTTCTGTTTCAGAATCCCATTTTGCAAGAATTTCTTCTTTCGTTTTTGGCTTAAATGCTTCTTCAGAAAATTTTTCTACCTGTTGATCTACAATTCCTTTCAAAGCCGGTCCTGCAATGCTGATTAATTCTACCGCTAGTTTTGCAAAAGGTCTCATCCCGCCAATTGAAAATTCGAATAATTCTTTTTCAGGAAATGCTTCGATCACTCTTCTTGTAAGGTTTCTGTGACCTTGCCAATGTTCTAATAATTGCGCTGAAGAAATAAACTGTTGGTTTGCGATTGCTGTAGTTGTCATAATTTTTTGTTTTAAGTTGTTAATCTTAAGACAAAGGTAATCGCAGTTTATGACAACAGTTTGTCAGTAGGATTTTCAATATTTAAAAAAAGTTTTTAAACATTGAAAATAAATATTTTTTTTTCACGTTAGATTGATATCCTATACACAAATGTTTTAACTGTAAATATGTAGAGGTAGATAAATTTGAATTGGACCGGTTTTTAAAATCGGTCTTTTTTATTTACTCATTCATTGTATCCCACAAAGTCATTACCTCAACATTTTTCAATGGTTTTGAGAGCGTAATTTTTCTTGAAGTTTTCGGTAACATATCAAAGAAATTATCGCCGAAATGAGCATCACCCATTAAATAAACATCTTTCGCCAAAACATCAGTGGAAATTTCAATTTCTGTTGCAGAGATTTTTTTGATTTTGATGTTGGGTTTTGTAAGCTTTAAATCTTTAGGTTTTCCAAAGAAATGATTATTTTGAGCTACATTTTTTTTGTTTTTATCCTTTAAAGTTAATTTTAAAAAGACTCCATTTTTATTGGCATACTTAATTAAATTTTTAATTTCTACATGCTCAAACTTCACAATTCCATCCAGTATTTTTCCATTCTGAACAGTAGTTAAATCATTTAAAATTTTTCCATTAAAATCAACAACTTGAATTTCTACTTTTACATCTTCGAACTTTTTTAATTCATCATTAATTCCATAAAAATCCAGAAATTCCTCTTTTTCTTCCGTTAAAATTACCTGATTTTCAAAGCTTCTTTTCACCTGATAATGTAACGCTTTCCAGTTTCCTAAATAATCAATAGACGACCAAGAAATCACCGGCCAGCAATCGTTTAATTGCCAATATAAAGTTCCCATATTGTAAGGTTTTGCACGACGGTGGGCTTCGATCGCAATCTGCATTCCACGGGCCTGAAGCAACTGGGAAACATAATTGTATTTCACAAAATTTTTCGGAACTGCATAATCACGTTTCATATATTCATTGATGATATGAAAACCTCTTGCATTTTTTTCGTGCGCTTTAATCGTTGGATTTTCTAAACTTAAATCTGATTTTCCTGAAAACATAGATTTGACGGTTTCTAAACTTGGCATTCCCTGAAAACCATATTCAGAAGCAAATCTCGGAACTTTTTCATTATAAATTTCAAACGGAAACTCGCCCCACCAAACGCCCCAATAATGAGAATCGCCTTCGGTTAAGCTTTCTTTGTGTCCCCAACCAATCGATGGAGATGTCGGCCAATAGATATTTTTTTCTGAAGTTAAATTTTCCTTTAAAGCATTTGGAATGGCTTCGTGAAAAACTTTTTTATAATCTTTCCAGACCTGCAGAGAATCTTCTTTTGAATATTTAAATTGCTTTTGGTAACCCCAATTGACAATGGCTTCATCAATTTCATTATTTCCGCACCACAAAGCAATCGATGGGTGATTTTGAAGTCGGTTAACCTGATCTTTAACTTCTTCTTTTACATTATTCAAAAAATCTTCGTCTGAAGGGTAAAAACTTCCGGCAAACATAAAATCCTGCCAAACCAAAATCCCATTTTCGTCACAGGCTTTGTAAAATTCATCGTCTTCATAAATTCCGCCGCCCCAAACACGAATCATATTCATATTGGCATCTTTACAATCTTTGATAAACTTTTTATATTTTTCTTTGGTAATTCTCGGTGTAAAACTGTCAGACGGAATCCAGTTGGTGCCCTTTGCATACATTGGGTTTCCATTGACTTTAAAATAAAAAGATTTTCCTTTCTCGTCTTTTTCCTGAATTAATTCTACCGTTCTTAGTCCAAATCTTTCTTGTTTACTATCAATCGTCTCCGAATTTTTCTTTAATGAAAATTTAAGCGCATAAATTATAGCTTTTCCCCATCCGTTCGGTTGCCATAGATGTGGATTTTCAATTTTAAACGGAACTGAAATTTTGTTCAAACCCTTTTTTAAGGCAATATCATGATTTTCTTTATCAGTTGCAAAAACATAATTCCCATCTTTTTCTGCATAAATTTCTGCATAAATATTTAAATCAGCTCTTTGTTTTGTTAAAGCTTTCTGTTCGATTTTTATATTTTCAATTTTTGCATGATTCCAGAAATTTAGTTTTACGTCTTTCCAAATTCCTGCAGTAACCAGTCGTGGGCCCCAATCCCATCCGAACTGATATTGCGCTTTTCTCACAAAACTCCGAGGTGATTCCGGCATTGTAAACGGAACTTTTTTCGCTAAATCCTTTCCGATATTTACTGAAGATTTAAATTTAATCTGTAAAGTATTATTTCCAATTTTCAAATCATTTTTCACTGGAATTTTCCAGGTTCTGAACATGTTATCAGTTTTCTTCAGCAGTTTTCCATTTAAATAAATTTCAGAAAATGTATCTAGTCCATGAAAAACCAAATCTGCATTCTGATTTTCTAATTCTTTAGCAGAAATTTTAAAAACCGTCTGATAATCCCAATCTTCATTTTCAACCCACTGTACTTTTTTCTCATTTTCATCTTTATAAGGATCTGGAATAAGTTTGTTATTCATCAAATCCAAATGAACAGTCCCCGGGACCGTGGCGGTCAGCCATTTTTGTTCCTTTATGTTTTTGAAATACCACTTCTCAGCCGACAAATTTCGCTCTGAAGATTGTGCGTTGACTAGTATTTGAATGAGAAATAAAGCAAGAAGTATTGTTTTGTTCATTTATAATTGACTTATAGATAAAAACTTAGACATTCTGTTTGTCATTCTGACGAAGGAAGAATCTCCATAAACTAATAGGATTTAATTGAATTTCAAAAATTCTAAACTGAGATTCTTCATTCCCCTTCGTTTCATTCAAAATGACAAAATCAATATATTTTAAGAACATTCATTTCAAAATTTACAAATTAACTTTCAATTTTTTAATTTCATCAGCGTTGGCAAAAGATTCATAAGACAAAACCGCTGAAGAATGAAAATATTTCCCGTTGGTTATATTTTTCAATTCTGAAATATTATTGGAACGAACACCACCACCAATTAAGATTTTGATGTCATCAGAATAATCCTCAACAAGCTTTTTTAAATTTTCTTTTCCTTCCATTGCAGAGTTTTCTCCTCCGGAAGTAAGTATTTCTTTAAATCCTAATTTAATAAGCATTTCTGTAGATTCAAAAATATTTTTGGTGCGGTCGATTGCCCGGTGAAAAACACAAGGTTTTCCGTTGGCTAAATCAATTAAAATTTTATTTTTCTCTATATCTATTTCCTGGTCTTCATCTAAAATTCCGAAAACAAAACCGTCTGCATTGGCTTTAGAAAACTCAATAATGCTTTTCTGCATTTGCCTGAATTCTGAATCGGTATATAAAAAACCTCCTCCTACAGGACGAATCATTACATGAATAGGTTTAGAATATTTATCTTTTAAATATCTTAATTCTTCAAGATCGGGTGTAATTCCTCCTGAATTGATGTCTGCACAAAATTCAATTCGGTCGGCAATAGAATTCAAAGCAATTTCGGCAGAAGTGATATCAAATGTGGCGATTTCTAAGAACATATATTTATTCTAATTTTTTAATTAACTTTTTCTAAAACATTTCCGATGAAGAAATTATTTTTGATTTTAGTGACCTTAATAATGCATTTATAAATCTCTTTAGATCCTGTATCTTGCAACTCTACATAAAAACTGTAATCATTTTCAAGACTTGCATTTAAGTCGCATTTTTTCACTTCAATCTTCGTCCAATCTTGTGCTGGAATAAGAAAACCTGTATTTAGAGCAACATTTTCTGTATTAAACTTATTCTTCCATTTTTGCTGGAATTCTTTCAATGTGAGACTTCCATCAACATCCAAATCAACATTTGTCGCATCCGTTTTAAAATCATAGTAATCTTTGGTTGCCATATTCTGCATGATATTTTCTTGATCTGAAATATCTGCATTAAAATAGCTTTCTATACTTTTCATCAACCAAGCTTTTGCTTCGTCGGCATCCTTGGTATTATTTTCTACTACAGATTCTTTAGGTAGATTCTCAATTTTAATTTCTTCTTTTTTAGCTTCACTGCAACTTATTATTGAAAGTAAACTAATAATAATTATATTTTTCATACTCTATTTTAAAATTCAGGATAAAGCTTTTCGCTATTGTTTTTCAAACCTTTAGTTTAATATCCAGCTTTATTTTAAAGCAAATTCAGGTTTCTCAAGACGGTTACCCTTTTGGTCGTAAACTGCAAAATTAAATCCGTCCTGAATACAGTAAGATCCATATTCACCTTTTTTATTGATTGCAATAAAGCCCACCTGAATATCTTTCAAATTTTTATTTCTTCTTTTAGTAATTTTCACGATTCTTTCAACCGCTTCTTTACACGCCTGTTGTGGATTTCTTCCTTGTCGCATCAACTCAACTACCAAATGAGTTCCAACTGTTCTTATCACTTCTTCACCGTGACCTGTTGCTGTTGCTGCCCCAACTTCGTTATCAACAAACAAACCCGCGCCGATAATTGGCGAGTCTCCTACTCTGCCGTGCATTTTAAAAGCCATTCCGCTCGTTGTACACGCTCCCGAAAGATTTCCTTGGGTATCAAGCGCAATCATTCCGATCGTGTCGTGATTCTCGATGTTAACGATAGGTTCGTATTTGCTATCTTTCAGCCATTCTTTCCACTCTTTTTCAGATTCTGCGGTGAGAATATTTTCTTTTTTAAAACCTTGAGAAACGGCAAATTGTAATGCTCCATCACCCACCAACATGACGTGTGGTGTTTTTTCCATCACTGCTCTTGCTACCGAAATTGGATTTTTGATATTTTCAAGACAAGCTACCGAACCGATGTTATAATTTTCATCCATAATACAGGCATCGAGCGTAACTCTTCCGTCTCTATCGGGACGACCACCGTATCCAACACTTCTTTCGTTGGGATCATTTTCTACCAAACGAACACCTTTTTCAACCGCATCAAGAGCTCTTCCGCCTTTTCCAAGAATCGTCCATGCTTCTTCATTGGCTTTTAAACCAAAATTCCAGGTGGAAAGTACGATGGGGTTATTAATTATTTTGTTGTTCTCTGGCGAATCTTTAGCAATTAAATCCAATGGATTTAACAATAATGCTGAAGAAATGAGCGCTGATTTTTTAAGGAATTTCCTTCTGCTGTCCATGATAAGGTTTAAGATTTTTCTAAATTACTAAAATTTTGTATCAGTAAAAAAATGATTACAAAAAAGAGTGTATAGAATACAATTAATGAGGCAACTTCTCTCTTAAATATCCGTAAACCCAGGTTCCCAAAATTGCACTCAGCAAAGTAATTGTTACCACTAAAGCTCCAGTTCCTATTTGTGCGAATACCGGACCCGGACACGCTCCGGTAATTGCCCAGCCAAATCCGAAAATCAATCCGCCATAGACTTGACCTTTATTGAATTTTTTTGGAGCTATTGTAATGGATTCTCCATGAATGGTCTTTATATTAAATTTTTTGATCAACCAAATAGAAATCATACCCGTAAGGATGGCAGTTCCGATAACGCCATACATATGAAATGACTGCAAGCGAAACATTTCCTGAATTCTGAACCAGCTTATAATTTCGGCTTTTACAAAAACAATTCCGAATAAAATACCCACTAAAAGGTATTTGAGATTGTAATACCATTGATGCTGAAGATTACTTTCGTTAGTGCAAATAGTATTCTGATGACGTATGTCTTTTTCTTTTGTCATTTTTTTAATAAAATTTAAAGTGAAAGAATGATTGGCAAAATTACATTTGCCATTAAAAAACCTCCTGCCATAAAGCAAATTGTTGCTACCAAAGAGGGCCATTGAAAATTAGAAATTCCCATTATCGAATGTCCGCTTGTGCAACCTCCTGCATATCGGGTTCCAAATCCTACTAAAAATCCGCCGACAACAATCAGGATAAAACCTTTTAGAGTTAATAAACTTTCAAAATTCATCAGTTGTGTTGGCAAAAGATTACTGTAATCTGTAATTCCGTAGGTTGCCAATTCTGCTTTAAGCTTTGGATTTACCGAAATTTCTCCCGGATTTATTAGAAAATAGGAAGCGATTATTCCTCCTAATAAAATTCCTGAAACAAAGAATAAATTCCATGATTCTTTTTTCCAGTCGTACTTAAAAAAGTTTACGTTTGCAGGAATACAAGCGGCACAAATATGCCTTAACGACGAGCTTATTCCAAATGATTTATTTCCTAAAATCAATAGCACAGGAACGGTAAGACCGATGAGCGGACCTGCAATGTACCAAGGCCAAGGTTCTTTTATGATTTCTAACATTATTTTTTGAATTTAATTATTTAAAAATTTTAGATTGACAAACAAAATTACTTTTAGAAATATCAGTATCTGCAATCGCTGCAAAACCGCCTTCAATTTCTGTAAAATTTCGGTATCCTCTTGCTTGCAGAATACTTGCCGCCATCATACTTCGATAACCTCCTGCACAATGAAGATAGAAATGTTTTTCTGAATCTAAATCTCCAATCCAATCATTGATATACGCTAAAGGCATATTGTAAGCATCATTCACATGTTCTGACTGATATTCACTTTCTTTTCTTACATCGATGATTTTAGCATCTTTATTTTTGATTTCGTTCTCAAATTGTTTTGCCGAAATTCGGTTAATGGTGTCTATTTCTTTACCATTTTTCTTCCAGGCTTCAAAACCACCTTCCAGAAAACCCAAAATAGTATCAAAACCTACTCTGCTCAATCTTATTAATGTTTCTGCCTGCTTATTTTCATCCGTAATTAATAAAATCGGCTGCTTTACATCACCAATCAAAGCCCCTACCCAAGGTGCAAACTCACCGTTTAAACCAATGTTTATTGACTGGGGAATGAAACCTTTCGCAAATACATCATTATTTCTGACATCAAGAACCAAAGCTCCAAAAAGTTCGGCGGTTTTTTCAAATTCTTCGGGCGAAAGAGCATTTAATCCCTTAGAAACAACATCATCAAAACTTTTATAGCCTTTTTTATTCATCGCCACATTCATCCCAAAATATGCAGGAGGCGGAAGAAGTCCGTCTGTAACAGCTTTTATAAAACTTTCTTTACTATTTTGATTCAATGCATAATTTGTTTTTTTCTGATTACCCAATGTATCTACTGTTTCTTTCTGCATGTTTTTTCCGCATGCCGAACCTGCACCATGAGCCGGATAAACAACAATATCATCATTCAAAGGAAGTATTTTTTGGTATAAACTTTCATATAAAAGTCCAGCTAATTCTTCCTGAGTCATATTTTCGGCTTTCTGAGCCAAATCGGGACGACCAACATCTCCTAAAAACAATGTATCACCGCTAAACAAAGCTTTTTCTTTTCCGCTTTCATCAATCAATAAAAAAGAAGAACTTTCCATCGTATGTCCTGGAGTATGAAGAACTTTAATCTTTATTTTCCCTACTTCAAAAACCTGATTATCTTTAGCTATAATGGCGTTAAATTCAGGTTTTGCTGTAGGTCCGTAAACAATGGGAGCATTTGTTTTTTTACTCAGATCCATATGACCACTTACAAAATCTGCATGAAAATGGGTTTCAAAAATATATTTCAATTTTACATTATCTTTTTCCAGTCTTTCAATGTACGGTTGTGTTTCTCTTAAAGGATCTATAATTGCCGCTTCACCATCAGAAACTATATAATAAGCACCTTGAGCGAGACATCTTGTGTAAATCTGTTCTATTTTCATCTGTTAAATATTTATTTTTTTTAATAAAATGTTTATCTAAGCTTTTAGAAACTACTTTTTAAAAATATTTTATTTTCTGCAAATTTGTTTAAACTATTTTTCTTCTACAGCTACTTTTGTTACATAAGAACTGTCTCTTTCACGATAATATAAACTCCCATTATCAATATGAACCATCCAAATATGGGTTTCAATCTTTCACCATTTATTTTCTTTGATAATTGTGTTCCTATGACAATTCCTATTATTGCTATAAATGTGATACTTATTAAAAAGCTCCAGTCGATTTCCAAATGGTTCACTGAAGAAAAAAATCCGATAAGAGAGTTGAGAGAGATGATGACCAAAGAAGTTCCGATGGCAACTTTCATCGGTATTTTCAAAAAGTTAACCAATGCCGGAATAATCATAAAACCTCCTCCTGCTCCAACTAATCCAGTTAAAATTCCTACAACTGAACCTTCTCCCGCTGCTAAAAATGTATTGTTTTTTTGTGAAGATGTAGTCTTGATTTCTAATACTTTATTTTTTCTAATCATTTTATACGAGGCAGCAATCATTAAGCCTGCAAAAATTAAGAGCAAAAAAATATTTTTTGTTATTACAAAGTTTCCAATCCTAAAAATATGATCAGGAATGAGTGGTAACAAAAAATTACGTGTGAGAAAAATAGAAATGACAGATGGAATACCAAATATTAAAACGGTTTTCATATTTACCAAGCCATTTTTAAAATAAGACACGGAACCTATCATACTGCTGGTTCCCACTATAAAAAGTGAATATTCTGTTGCTAAAAAAGCATCAATCCCAAAAAGATAAACCAGAACCGGGACAGTAAAAATACTGCCACCACCACCTATTAAACCTAAAGAAACACCTATTAAAACAGATGCGATATAACCAAAAATTTCCATTTCTCAACTTTATGATGCAAAAATGGAAATATTCTAAAAGTCCTACAGCTACTTTTGTTACATAAGAAAAGCCTCAATGAGGCTTTATTTTTTTAAATTCATTATACAACTCAAACATACTATAAAAGTATAATTTTATTTCTTCCGAGTTTTAATTTACCTGTATCTTCCAGCTGTTTTAAGAGTCTGGAAACGACAACTCTTGCTGTTCCAAGCTCATTGGCAAGCTGTTCATGAGTAGTAATAATGATTTTAGATTGAGAGATTTCAGCTTTTTTAATGAGAAGATTCAATAATCTTTCGTCTACTTTTTTAAAGGCAATGGCATTGATAATATCAAGCAATTCTTCAAAACGTTTGTGATATAATCTGAAAATATAATCCAACCATTCAGGATATTCTTTTATGAAAAGAGAAACTTTGTCTATAGGCAAAAACAAAATTTCGGCATCTTCTTCCACTTCTGCTTTTACAATACTTTTTTCGTTATGCATTCCACCAAGAAAAGACATGATGCAGCTTTCCCCTGCATGAATATAATACAGTAGAATTTCGCGGCCATCCTCTTCAGTTCGGATTACCTTAATCATCCCTTTCATTACAATCGGAATAGAGCGAATAGAAGAATTTTCATCTAAAATAACATCTCCTTCTCTGTAGCTTTTCGTATTTCCGTTGAGATATAACTTTTCTACTAATTCTGGTGATGATGTGAATTCTGATGACAGAACCGAATTTTCCATGATTTAGAAATTTTTATTAATTGATTCCAATTTCGTCGACAAAAAGCCATGCTTTTGAGTCTGCACCGGGATATCCTGCCGGAATAATTCCTGCATTTTCTATTTTAATTTTAATAAATTTCGCATTCTGGCTTCCAACTTTCAGATTGATTTTTCCTTTTGCTAAAAGAATGTTCTCTTTCCCAATTTCTTTGATGGTTTTAAAATTTTTGCCGTCATCAGAAACAGAAATTATTGCTGATTTTGCTAAATGAATCCAGCTTCCTTTATTATCTAAAGTATTAAAATAAACTTCTGAAAATTGTGTTTTTTCACCTAAAGCAATGGTTGCCACAACATCTTTCCCCTGAAAACCTAACCATGTTTTTCCCAATTGCTTTACATTTCCAACAATCCCGTCAACTAATGTAAAAGCTCCACCGAAAGAATAATTTTCGCTTGGCTGGTGTTCCAAAGTAATTACTTTTCCAGTCGTTTTTGAAGGAGTAAAATCCTGAGAAGATACCGCACTTTTCAATGTATCGTTTTCAAAGTAAGCAGATTTCACAGTCATTTTCTTAGAAACAGAAATTGGATTTTCATAGGTTGTAGAATTCGATTTTGGCTCGCTTCCGTCAATCGTATATTTAATTCCTTTAGGATTCTGTGAGGTTGAAAGTTCGTAAGAAACACCATTGTTATCAGGAATTATCTTTCCTGAAATGTTGTAGATACTTTTCGCATAGTTGATGCTCATTTTATCTAAAACTTTAAAATGCTCCACCACTCTGTTTTCAAATTCTTTGTATTTGTCTGGATTTGAAGTTCCCCAACCCACTTCGGAAAGTGCAAATAATCTTGGGAAGATCATATATTGCACCTGTTTAAAATCCAAAATATATTCCGTCCATAAATTTGCCTGAACTCCCAAAATGTATTTTGACTGCTCCGTATTCAATTCAGCAGGAATCGGATTATACGAATACACTTTTTCCAAAGGAGTAAAGCCTCCGAACGCATTGGGTTCAGTCTGAGGATCACCCTGATAATGATCGAAATAACAGTAAGCTCCTGGTGTCATTACGGCAAAATGATTGGTTTTTGCGGCTTCAATTCCACCTTTAATACCTGTCCAGCTCATCACTGCGGCATTAGACGCCAGTCCACCTTCTAAAATCTCGTCCCAGCCAATGATTTTTCGACCTTTTGAGTTTACATATTTTTCAATTCTCTGGATGAAATAACTTTGTAAACCATGCTCATCTTTTAAATTATTTTTCTTGATTAATTCCTGACAATGAGCACATTCTTTCCATCTCGTTTTAGGGCATTCGTCACCACCGATGTGAATATATTGTGAAGGAAACAGCTGAATCACTTCGTCCAAAACATTTTCTAAAAACGTAAACGTTTCGTCTTTTGGGCAAAAGACATCATCAAAAACACCCCATTTTGTAGCAGATTCAAAAGGTCCTTTTGTGCAAGCCAATTCAGGGTAAGCTGAAAGTGCAGCCAAGGCGTGACCCGGCATTTCTATTTCGGGAACTACCGTTATGTGTCTTTCTGTTGCATATTTTACCACTTCTTTGATTTGCTCTTGTGTATAAAAATATGGACCGTAAGGTTTTCCGTCAAAAGTATCGTCAACATAAGCGCCGATCATTGATTCTTTACGTTTTGAACCTATTTGTGTGAGCTTTGGATATTTTTTAATTTCAATTCTCCAGCCCTGATCGTCTGTCAAATGCCAATGAAAAGTATTGAGTTTATACATTGCCAGATAATCGATGTATTGTTTTACTTCTTCAACCGTGAAAAAATGACGGCAAACATCAAGATGCATTCCGCGCCATGCGAATTTGGGTTGGTCTTCCATTTTTAAAGCAGGAATTCTTCCATTTTCCTTAATTTCAAATAGCTGAATTAAAGTTTGAATGGCTAAAAAGTAACCTTGGTCGGTATAGGATTTTACATGAATTTGTTTGGGTGAAATTTCAATTGAGTAAGCTTCGTTATTGAGTTTTGATTGATCTGCTATTTTAGAATACAACAAATGTGCATCTTGATTTTTCGCAATGTTGAATTTTAATTTTAATCTATTTTTTAAATATTCCGTCTCTTTTTTGGGAAGGTGAGCATCTAAATTTAATGTTTCAGGAATAATAAATTCTCCCTTTTGAAACTCAACTTTTTGCGGATAAGGAATTAAATTCAGTTTTGTTTGAGTGAAAAAACAGGTTGAAATGAATAAAGAAAAGACCAAAAGAATACGCAGCATCTTGTTGAATTTAGATTTTAGCGAATATAATTATTTTCTGAAAAATTCAGTCTATCATTTAACTATTTCATATTCAAAACATCTAATTTTGTATAAAAATAAGCGATGAAAAAAACTTTTCTCTTAGCAGCCGGATTATTATTCTCGGTTTCTGCACAGGCACAAATTTTAGATATCATTAAATCTACCGTAAAAAATCAAACGGGTGTTGATTTGAGCAATCCTAAAACAACACCAGCAACTTCCACCACAAGTCAACAAACTCCAACCAAAAATACTTCTTCAGTCAATTTAGAAAGTCTGACTTCAACCCAAATTTCATCAGGTTTAAAGGAGGCTTTAAATTTAGGTGTAACGGAAGGCGTGAAAAAACTAGGTGTAACTGACGGTTTCCTGAAAAACGAAGCTGTAAAAATCTTAATGCCTGAAAAATTAAGAGTAATCGACACCAAACTCCGTGCATTTGGATTAGGAAGTCTGGCTGATCAGGGAGTAAAATTATTAAACAGAGCCGCTGAAGATGCGGTTACTGAATCTGCTCCTATTTTCACTAAAGCCATTACCTCGATGACGATTACAGATGCCAAAAATATTTTGCTGGGAGGTGATAATTCTGCGACCAATTATTTGCAAAGTAAAACGCAATCACAATTATTCACTGCTTTTCAACCGAAAGTAAAGGCTTCATTAGGGAAAGTGGGTGCTGATAAAGTTTGGACTCAATTAATTTCAAAATACAATACTTTGACGGGAAATGCTGTTTCCACAGATCTTAATGAATATGTTACCAACGAAACCATCAACGGTGTTTTCAAAATGGTAGCAGAAAAGGAAAGTGGTATCAGAAATAATTCTGTGATGAGAACAACGAGTATTTTGCAGAAGGTTTTTGGGGCGCAGGATGGAAAATAAATTTCTTTTGTCTTGAAACAAAAGAAACAAAAATTCAAGACTTGGAAACTTCCGCTAAAAATTAAAATTGAATCCTAAAATTTCCAAAACTTGCGCAAATTGTTTTTTTGTTCTTAGTGTCAGAAGTTGTCTCGCGCTTCGAACAGTGGAAATTTCTTAACGAATTCAATTTCAATTTTCTTAACGCTCCATGTTTCCTATGTCGACTTAAGTACGATAGATATTTTCAACAAAAAACCTTGTCGGTGTGACAAGGTTTTCGTTTTATTTAGAATTGCATTTCAGGAATTTCACCTTCGATGATTAAATCTGCTTCTGTTGATTTGATGATGTGTTCTACGGAAACTCCGGGAGCTCTTTCAACCAACTTGAAACCAGCCGGTGTGACATCTAAAACCGCTAATTCGGTTACCACCTTTTTAACACAGTTAATTCCGGTTAAAGGAAGTGTACATTTTTTCAGGATTTTGCTTTCTCCGGCTTTGTTAACATGCATCATCGCAACAATGATGTTTTCGGCTGAAGCTACTAAATCCATTGCTCCGCCCATTCCTTTCACCATTTTTCCCGGAATTTTCCAGTTGGCAATGTCTCCGTTTTCTGAAACTTCCATCGCTCCAAGAATCGTTAAATCTACTTTTTGGCTTCTAATCATCCCAAAACTGAATGCAGAATCGAAAAATGAACCGCCATCAAGAATGGTAATGGTCTGTTTTCCGGCGTTGATAATGTCGGCATCTTCTTCACCTTCAAAAGGAAATGGACCCATTCCTAAAACTCCGTTTTCGCTTTGAAACTCTACTGAAAGATTATCAGGAACGTAATTGGCAACCAATGTTGGAATTCCGATTCCTAAATTTACATAATATCCGTCTTTTACTTCTTTTGAAATTCTTTGTGCAATTTGTTCTTTAGTTAGCATAGCATAATCTTATCCCGCCAAATTAGCCATTTTTTCAGAATTACGAAAATACTTTCTTTCTTATCCTATGATAAATTTTGCTTTGCAAATTGTCGTAAATTTGTGGGCTTTTAATTTTACAAATGAAAATTCTATTAAATTACTTAAAACCATATAAATGGCTGATTATTGCTTCACTATTATTAGCTTCTATCAATCAGGTCTTTTCTTTATTTGCTCCTGCTATAACGGGGAATATATTAGATAAACTGGTAAACCAACCTAATTATTTTGATAAAGAAAAATTGCTGCCAAGAACTCTGAATGAATATCTCTACGGAACCGATATTTATCACGGTGTATTCTATTTTTTGGGTCTGTTAATCGGAACCGCAATGATTAGCCGGATTGCCAAAGCTTTCCAGGATTATGTGGTGAGTGTTATCATTCAAAAATTTGGTGCTAAGATTTTCACAGATGGTTTACAACATTCTATGAGATTACCTTTTCAGGAATTTGAAGATCAAAGAAGTGGAGAAACTCTTTCTATTTTAACTAAAGTACGTGAAGATTCTGTAAAGTTTATCAATAATTTCATCAATGTATTTTTTGGAATTTTGGTAAGTATTATTTTCGTTTCGGTCTACGCAATTCGTTTGCACTGGTCGATTATGCCGGTTTATGTAGTCGGAATTATTCTTATTGCCGTTGTAACTAATTTATTGAGTAAGAGAATTAAAACCATTCAAAAAAATATTGTTGCAGAAACAACAACTTTAGCAGGAAGTACTACAGAAAGTCTTAGAAATATTGAGATTGTAAAAAGTTTGGGGCTGACCAATCAGGAAGTAGAACGATTGAATAACAATACTTACAAAATTCTGAATCTGGAATTGAGAAAAGTAAAAAGCATCCGTTCACTAAGTTTTGTACAGGGAACTTTGGTGAATTTTTTACAGCAAGTCATTACTTTTACTTTATTATTATTGATTTTTAAAAATATTGTAACTCCGGGACAATATTTATCACTGATGTTTTACGGATTCTTTATTTTCGGACCGATGCAGGAAATCGGGAATATCATTATTTCTTATCGTGAAGCAGAAGCGTCTCTTCAAAATTTTGACAGAGTAATGAAAAAAGAAGTTGAGCCTAAACCTTTAAACCCGAAAAAAATCGGAGCCATTGAAGAATTGGAATTCCAGAAAGTATCTTTTCAGCACCAGTCAGCTCATTATAAAGCTTTAAATTCCATTTCATTTGATGTAAAAAATGGCGAAACCATCGCTTTTGTAGGACCAAGTGGATCAGGAAAAAGTACGTTGGTAAAATTATTAGTAGGATTATACAGACCACAGGAAGGAAGTATTTTTTATAATAATGTCGACGGAAAAGAATTTGATTTCGATGAGTTGAGAAATCAGATTGGTTTTGTAACACAAGACACTCAACTTTTTGCAGGAACAATAAGAGAAAATCTTTTGTTTGTAAACCCTTCTGCAACGGAAGAAGATTTGCAAATCGCTTTGAAAAAATCAAGCTGTACTGCTCTTTTAGAACGTGCCGAAAAAGGAATAGAAACCGTTATTGGTGAAGGTGGACTAAAATTAAGCGGTGGTGAAAAACAGAGAATTGCTATCGCAAGAGCTTTGTTGAGAAAACCTCATCTTCTTATTTTTGATGAAGCAACTTCTGCTTTAGACAGTATTACTGAAGAAGAAATTACGACTACGATTAAAGAAATTTCTAAAGAAAAAGAACAAATTACGGTTTTGATTGCACACCGATTAAGTACGATCATGCATGCAGACAGAATTTATGTTTTAGAACGCGGACAAGTCATCGAAACGGGTTCTCACCTACAATTAATTGAAGAAAAAGGATTGTATTATGCGATGTGGAGACAGCAGATCGGGGAAAGGAAGGCGACAGAATTACCTTTGGCTTAAAAAATCTACGAAAAAACCTATAACACATCGGTAACATGAGTTTAAGTTTAATGTATTGAGAATATTTAGATTAGCTTAAAAAATATTATCTCTATAATTTTTTATTTCAACATAGTGTGTTTTTTTATTATTTTTAAATTGTTTTAAACTTAAAAATAATTTGAATGAAAAAACTTCTATTTGTTCTTATTCCGATGATTTCAACTTTGATTTTTGCACAAGAATCAAAGGAAAGCAATTGGATTTTGAAACTAAACGCGACGCAATTAGTCGATGTAGTTTCTTATCCTACTTTACAAATTTCTGCGGAAAGAAAAATCAATCCATATTTCAGTGTGAACGCAGAATTTGGATATCAATTGTATGATTTTAGCAAAGCAGATACTATATTATTAAAGTCTAAAGGTTTTAAAACTAATCTTGAAGGAAGAGTGTATTTATTCAAATTGCTCAATTCAAGAATCGAGTCTAAACGAAATGAGTTTTATGTCGGATTGCAAATGTTTTACAGAGAAAATGAAAGTACAAATTCCGTAGATTTTTCACCAAAAAATGATGAAACAAAGTTTTATACAGATAATTTTGGAACCAAAAGAACGGCAAAAGGTTTTAATATTACTTTCGGAAATCAAATTTCAATGTCGAAAAAAATTATTCTAGAACCTTATATTGGATTGGGAATGATTAATAGAAAAATTAACAACAGCAATATTGAGTATGACGAAATAAAAGATACCCGAAATGGAACAGGCTTAAAACCACTTTTCCAAAAATTGAATTTAGAAGAAAGTTCAGGGAATATTTTTAATTTTTGTTTTGGATTAAGAGTTGGATATAGATTGTAGAGGATGGAAGTTGGGCGATGGAAGTTCACAAAATTGAAAACACAGATTCCTCCTGCTTCAGAATGACAATTGGATTACAAATAATTACAAAAAACACCCCGAAATTTGAATTTCGGGGTATTATATTTTTAGAAATGAAAAAAATTAATCTTTTTTTCTCACAGTTCTCTGCTCTATTCTTTTTTCAAAATTTTCACCCTGGAAGATTCTTTGAATCATAATTCCCGGAATATGAATCTGGTTTGGATCTAGTTCTCCCGGCTCAACCAATTCTTCTACTTCAGCAATGGTAATTTTCCCAGCTCCCGCCATTGGATGGTTGAAGTTTCTTGCTGAACCTTTAAATATTAAGTTTCCTGCATGATCACCTTTCCATGCTTTTACGATTGAATAATCTGCTTCGTAAGCATGTTCCAAAATATGTGGCTTTCCTTTGAAATCTTTTACTTCTTTACCTTCTGCAACTTCAGTTCCGAAACCTGCAGGAGTATAAAATGCAGGAATTCCGGCTTGAGCGGCACGGCATTTTTCTGCTAAAGTTCCTTGTGGCGTTAGTTCAACATCTAATTCGCCTGACAACATTTGTCTTTCAAATTCTGCATTTTCACCAACATAAGATGAGATCATCTTTTTAATTTGTCTTTTATGAAGCAATAATCCCAATCCGAAATCATCAACTCCGGCGTTGTTTGAAATACATGTCAGATCTTTTACATCACTTTCTACCAAAGCCTTGATTGAATTTTCTGGAATTCCACAAAGTCCGAATCCTCCCAACATCAAAGTCATTCCATCCTGGATTCCTTCAATCGCTTCTGCGGCATTTTTTACTCTTTTATCTATCATGAAATATTTGATTTTTTTCCGTTTTAAATTTAAACATTTTTATCATATCCACCGTATTCCAAATGAATTTTGAAAAGCATTAAAAGATTTTTATGTTTAAAATTAGCTCACTTCATTGTTAAAAGTAAAATAGCGGAAACAAGTTCCGCTATTTATCAGTAAGTTGTGAATATTTTTATTCTATAATTAATTTTAAAGTAAATAATTTTCTGGTATGAACTTTTACAAAGTAAACGCCTTTTGGAAGATTTTCATTTACTAAAGAAAAACGCTGATTTTGTACGTTTTCAGATTTATATAAGAGTTGACCTGTAGCAGATAGCAATTCGATCTTTTCAATAGGATAATCACTTTTAATAAAAGTCGGTTGACCAGGTTTTGTAGGATTAGGATATATAACTACATTTTTCTCGGTCTTATTTTTAGTTTCTTCGGTTCCTAAACTTCCGGCAGTAACCTGAAACTGTACTCTGTTTGAAACTTCTGTGTAAGAATCGTTGGTAAACATCACCATATAATAATTACCTGCTGCGGTTGGTACTCCATTTACATTTCCTGTAATGGTTTTTGTACCTTGAGCTACACCATCAAAATAAGTATATGAAATGAATTGATCATCGGGAACCGAAATACTTTGAGGGTAAATTCCCAACCAGTCTTTGATAATTCCCGGAGAATCCGTCCATGAAGCGGTGATATTTTCACCTAATGTATACACAGGTTTATTAATCCAAAGATCTGTAACGATATCTCCTACTTTGAAGAAAACTTTTTCTCCTACCGTTGTATAACCATCTTCAAGAAAATACTGAGCATAATAATATCCTTTTGGAAGACCTGTAAAATTAAGGGTTCCGGAAGCGGTTGTTACATAACTCCATTTTGATGCCGGAGTTGGTCCCGGAACTTGTCCCATTTTGTAAATTCCAATCCAGTCTTTTGTTAAATTTGGTCCGTTTGTAAAATTAACGACAACCGTTCCACCAACCGGATACGCATCAGCAGTTGTCTGAAGTACAACTTTTGGCCCTACATAAAAGTTTTTTCTAGGAGCAATTTCTGTATATCCATTATTAGCAAAAAATCCTGCAAAATATTGTCCTTTAGTTGCTAAACCGTTTGCAAAAGTTGCAATTCCCGAAGTTTGTCCGTTGGTATAAACATAACCTTGTGAAGTTGTAGTTGCTGGGTTCTGGCCTTTTTTGTAAAGTCCCACCCAATCCTGTTGATTTCCAGGTCCGTCGTTATAAGTTGCTATAATCGCTTCATTCTGCAAATATTCTGTCTTATTTAAACTAAGATTAGGATTTGAAACTACACTTCCTGTCACTTCAAATTGTTTTACATCGCTCCAGTCACTCCACTCCATATTTCTGTCTCTGTAGCGGATTTTCACATAATATACTCCATTCGGAATAGAGTTGGCTGCAAAAGTTGCTTTAGTAATATCTATTCCTGCATTTATGTTTTTGGTTATGTCAGGATTTCCGTTTCCTTCTTTTCCGAACCAGTTTTCGTAATCTCTGTAAAATTCTTTTTCGATGACCGAAAAATCTGCAGCTTTACTTACCAAAAACTGAGTTGTATTTAAAAGTTCGTTTGCCGGAGAAGAAAAAGCACTTCCGTTTAATGTTAAAGGTAAAGTTACAGGAGCCGAAAATGTATTTGTGATTACTGGCTTCTGCGGTTTAGGTTTATTTTTATATCGGTGGAATGAATCGATCAATACATTGTCTTTTTGTGTATAGATCCCTCCAATAGAATAACTTTCGATATCCACTTTTCCATTAGCTACATCAACTTCAATGATTTGATACGTCCAATCTGTTAACGTTTTTTGTACATCATCAAAATCCTGCTCTGTTGACATTCCCCAATATTGATCCCAAGCCGTTCCACCGGAAATAATCTGGTAATTTGGTGTATTTTTTAATTGTCCTCTGTGATAAAGGTGATGGTGAGCTCCTACATGCATCAAATATTTCTCAGATCCTGATAAAAGCGGCACTGCATTGTTTCTTACCCAGGTAGAAATATCGCCTACATATTGCTCTGCCTGATAAGGTCTGTGACTTAATGAAATAATCCAGTCAACTGTAGGATCATTGTTTGCTTCGTTCAAAATCTGCTGAAGCCATGTTTGTTGCGCAGAACCTGTATGTTCAGAACTTAAACTTACAAAAAGTACGTTACCTGCTTGTTGAGCATAATAGTTTTCGTTACCAGATGTGATATTTTTATATTTAATTTCATCAATATTAAAATGGGCGTAATATGAATTCATTCCTAACGTTCCATAAGTTTCATGGTTTCCTACGGTAGTTAATATCGGAAGGTAAGGTGATAATTTTCTATTTTTTTTGAAATGAACATTTTCATAATGATCTAAAGTTCCCACATCTACCTGATCTCCGACCATAAAAGTCAAAGCAATATTATCTGAAGGATCTGAAGTAAGCCCGAACTTTTCTTTTATCTTTTTATAGGCTTTATAATTTAATGAATCATATCGGGGTTCTGCTTTGATCTGGTTGTCTCCCATAATCAAAAACCTTATTTTACCATCAAGAGTTACAGGTTGTCCCGGAAGAGGAAGTGTTCTAAAGTTATAAACTGCAGATTCACTGGCTCCCGTTTTTATTTTGTAATAATACTTTGTGTTGGGTTGTAGGTTTGTAATTTTTGCGGTGTGATAATAATAATTGTTATTATATCCTGTATCAGAAAAGATATTGGTAGTTCCTGTTACCGTTACATTGAGATTCGTGGGAGAATTTCCGTAAAGAACCGTGGTTTCGTTATCTGAACTTGTCTTCCAGTTGACAATCATAGAATTGTGAGCCGGATTTTGTAAGTAAGGAAACAAAGCTTGAGCATAAGCAAGCTGGACGACGAAAAAAAAGAAAAAGAAATAATGCCTCATAATAATTTTTTTTAGAATTGGATTGTTTTGGAATACTGTAATTTTAAAATCCCGCAAATATAAATTTCACTTGTAAACTCAAAATGACCCAAGTAATAAGCATCCATTAATTTTTTCGTAAAAAAGAATCCCGAAAAAACCATTTTCGTAGTATAAAATTGTTTGGGATATTCAAAAAACATTTCATATATTTGCAGCCTGTTATTCAACCTCTGACGAAGTCCGTGAAAGTTGCTTAGCTTGACAAAAAATTTTTATTACAAAAATGGATTTATTAAAGTACGTACAAGACAAGTACATTACAAAAAAAGAATTCCCTGAATTCAAAGCTGGTGATACAATCACTGTGTATTACGAGATTAAGGAAGGTCAAAAAACAAGAACTCAGTTCTTCAAAGGAACTGTAATCCAATTGAGAGGAACAGGTTCTACAAAGACTTTTACAATCAGAAAAATGAGTGGTGATGTAGGTGTAGAAAGAGTTTTCCCTATCAACATGCCTGCTCTTCAAAAAATCGAAGTTGACAGAAGAGGTAAAGTTAGAAGATCTAGAATTTACTACTTCAGAGACCTTAGAGGTAAAAAAGCGAGAATTAAAGACGCTGCTTACAAGAAGAAATAATTCAGACAACAACACATACGAAAAGAGACTGCTAATTTTAGCGGTCTCTTTTTATTTTGAAGCATATTATATTTGTTTTTTAAGGAGCTTTTTGACTACGTCGATTGCTTTTAGAAGCAATTCCCGCTTTTCGTTGCAATCTTTTTTTTCAAAAAAGGATTTCCTCTCCAATCGGGGCTAAGAAAAATAAACTTGTTATACCACCCCGTCAAAAATTCTTTGAATTTTTGCCACCCCTCCAAAGGAAGGGAATTTTCGTTCCGTTTATAATATTAGAGTAATATATGTTAAACTTGAATTATTTTCAAGGTTGTAAACTTCAAACATCCAGCCTCCAGCTTCTCTCCTGCTTTATAAAATCATACAAAGCATTCCAAAATTTATCGTAAACTTCGATGTGTGGAAGATGTCCTACATTTTCGAGCTCGACTAATTTTGATCCGGCAATTTGCTGTTGCGTTTTCTTTCCTAATTCCTGATATTGTCCCATTGTTGGCTGAATTTCTTTAGGAGCGCGGTCTTTTCCGATGGCAGTTCTATCTCTGGTTCCTATGATTAATAATGTTGGAGTTTTAATATTTTTAAATTCATAAACTACGGGCTGATTGAAGATGATATCACTTGTTAAAGCCGCATTCCAAGCGACTTGTGGATAATCTTTATGTAACGTCCAACCTGCAATGAGATCAAGCCATGGTTGATATTCTGTTTTCCACTTATTATCATAATAGAATTTAAGTTGATAATTTTTGTAAGTTTCTGCTGTATTTTTCAATTCAGACTGATAAGCTTCATCAACCGTTTGATATTTTGCCAAAGCTTTGTAGTCTTCTAATCCGATTGGGTTTTCAAGGATTAATTTTTCAACAGTTTCAGGATACATTAAAGTAAATCTTGTCGCGACCATTCCGCCCATTGAATGTCCAAGAACAATAATTTTATCGATTTTTAAATCATCTAAAATTGCTTTGGTATTGCTTGCCAACTGAGCAAAAGAAAACTGGTAGCTTTGAGGTTTCGAAGATTTACCAAAACCAATCTGATCTGGAATAATAACTCTGAAACCCTTATCAGATAGATCTTTTGCTGTTTTTTCCCAATAGGCTCCGTTAAAATTTTTACCATGAAGCAACATAATGGTTTTCCCGTTTGACTTTTGGGGTTTTACATCCATATATACCATTTTAAGATTTTGTTTTTGAGAATTTAAATCTTTAAAATGAACTTCAAAAGGATATTGATAGTTGGAAAGCATTGCATCTAAAGGTTTTATTTGAGAAAACACAGGTACAGACGCTAATGAAAACAACATGACAACTGCAGCATTTTTAAAATATTTCATGAAAAATTTATTTTAGATATAAATTTAAAAAAACCGCTTCAAAAGAAACGGTTTTCGGTATTATTTATAATTTAATTATCATTTTTAAGAGAGCTGCTCTGTAAGGATTTTTTCTTTTTTTGAAGGTAAATTCATCAAAACAATGGCCATTAAAATCAAGACAATTCCAATCCACTGGATAAGAATAACTTTTTCGCCCAAAAGAACAAATGCCATCGTCACCGATACCGGAAGTTCCAAAGAAGAAATAATACTTCCTAACCCTAAACCTGTATTTGGAAAACCTAAATTGAACAAAATAGGAGGAATAATAGTTCCAAATAATGCTAATATAAATCCGTAAGTCCAAAAAATAGAGTAATCAAATGGTCTTATATGCTCTGTATTTTCAGTAAAATTTAAATAAAAAGATTTCAAACCTTCAGAATACAGCGGTCCGATCTGTGCAAAAAACAGAAATACCAAAACAATTACAGAACCACCTGTCAACATGATGAGACTTTTTCTAAGTACCGGTAAATGTGTTGCCAAAGTATTGGATGTAAACATTGTCATCGTAAAAGAAGCTGCTGCCAATAATCCCCAAAAAATGCCATGCCAGTCTAACTTTACTTCTAAATTGATCAAATTTGTTGCTAAAACTGTTCCCAACAAAACAATGATTGTTGCAACGACCTTTTTAGCATTAGGAAACTTTTTCGTAATAAAACTTTCGACCACCACACTAAACCAAACCGACTGCATCAACAATACAATCGCAATAGAAACAGCTATATATTGTACTGCTATATAATAAAATAAGCTGGTGCAACCTAAAGAAGTACCTGCCAAAACCAACATTCTGAATTCTTTGCGACTTGGTGATGATAATTTCTTTTTTGAAGTAATCGTCTGAATAAAATTCAGGATTAAAAGACCTGTGATCCCCAAAGCAAACTGGGCAGTTGTTACCTCAGAAGTTGTAAAACCATCTTTGTAAGACATTTTTACGAACGTAGCAAGCATTCCGTAAATGCTCGCTCCAAAACCGACAAATAATACTCCTTTTAAAATATTTTTCTTCTTCATAATTTTTTTACAGCCGGCAAAGTTACGATATAAAAATTTGTTTAAATAAGTTTCTATATTAAATAAAAAATCACCCAAAAAAATATGGGGTGATGTATTGACTAACTTTTTGAGTTTTATTTCTTTACAATTATCCTTGAACTTATATCAACTCCGATTCCTTGTAGCTTTACGACATATACTCCATTTTCAAAATCTTTTGTAGAAACAGGAATTCTTGAATCCTGTGATGATCTGTTTTCTGAAACAATCAATTTTCCTGACATATCATAAATCTGCAGATGAAGATTTCCGATTGTATAGTCTTTTAAATAAATAAAGAACTCATCTTTAGCAGGATTAGGATAAATTGATATCAGGCTTTTGTCTATTATAATATTTGAATTTCCATCCGTACAATCTTTAGGAATTGAAAAATCTTCTTTTTGGTCATTAATATTCATTTTATTTCCAGCCAAAGCATTTAAGCCTAATCCTCTTTTGGCGAATGTTTTCCAAATCACACATCGGTCTTCTCCTTTGGTGGTAAGCATTTCGGCAGATAAAATAGCATTTCGCCCGTCAATAAATGTAGGATTGCAAGCCTGCAATTTTAGTGCATCTGTTACAAGCTGTAAAACTCTTGCACTTCCACTGTTTTTATTAGCTAAAACATCAGAAGAATAACCATATTTCGCAACATATTGCCAATGAAGATCCCAAAGCATTGATGCCCAAATAAATCCTATACTATGTACATCGGGAACTATTTCTCCATCTTCCTCGATTTCCATCCCGTTTGTATTTCCATACGTATAATTATTAATAGAAAAATCGGGAGAGTATTTTGTAGATCTTAATCCGGCTCCGATTGTAGATTGTCCACTTGCATAAGTTCCTACACTTCTCGGAACATTTGCATTGTCTCCGGGTTTATTGGTCAGCATTAATGCAAAAAAATCTGACCAACCTTCGCCCATTTGTTCCTTGCTTGCGGATTTTAAAAGACAAGTATAACCGTTTCCTGTTAATCTGTTTGAAATTCCGTGTCCGTATTCATGAGTAATAATTCCGTTATCGAAACTTCCGTCGGGAGTAATTGCGGTTGTGGGATCACTTTTTAAAGTGATATTCACCGTTAAAGAATTATTAAGCTGGGTTTTAATATATTCACCTTCGTCATTAGTAATGAGAACGGAAGGTATCGTTATTGTAGCGTCAGTTCCGCCCATTGAAGAAGGAAAATTGGCAGCAGTAGAATTATTATAAATAATTGCAGCAATTGCGCCTGCATTTTGAGCGTTTTTTACTTTTAAAGCAAATGTACAACCTGAAGCTCCTCCTCTTTCAATCAATCCTATTTTTCCGGCTAAAGATCCTGAAGGTAACGCAGAACAGCCATTAATTACAGAAGCTAAGGCAACATCACCTGTAACTCCCGTTCCATTAAGTTGTGGTCCAAACTGAGCTGAACTCGCCTGAGGAATTCTTGGAATTGCTACTACAGGTGCATTATAAAAAACGTATCTATTCACTGTCGACCAAATATACATTTGCATCAAAGGATTTTTTCCGTCGGAAGGTGTCGTAAAATTGGCGTTATTTAGAGCACCTCCATCTTGAGATTCAGCCAAAACATAATCATTTCCATTCCCTCCTTTACCAAAATTATTCTGCTGAAAATTCCTTGCTGATTCTGTAAACCCGAACTGGTAAAAAATATCATGCACTTTATTATTAATATAAAATAGGTTTGTGATTGCAGCATTTCTATTAAACGCAGGAGTTCCGTTAATCGAAAAAGGGAAATCAAAATTTCTGTTTACACCTCCATCAGGAGAAAATCCTGGCTGGTTTGTATTTGCAGTATCTTCATAAGCATATACATTATTTCCTCTCGTCGTTGTATAAGTTGTTGCTCCTGTAGAATGCCATCCTTCCGGTGAAGAAGCTAAAATCCAAGGATTTGAAACAATGGATCGGTTTCCAAAAGTAGCTGCTTCTATCGGCAATGGAAAAACATTGTAACTCGCGTTATCTGCAAGTTTTAGGAAAGGGCTTTGTTGAAGATTTGCAGATTCTACATCAATTGAAATCATAGAATCTCCGGAATACGCATCTGAATGAAAATTACAGGATAAATTTAGGTTGTCTTTTGAAATAATTTCACCTGAACTGGCGTCTACCAAAACATTCCAATAGTTTGTAGAATGTGGTTCTTGAAAAGAGAATTCGTAAGCAAGTCTTAAATTATCATTTACATTAACAAACATTAATCTTTGTCTTGCAAAGCTTTTATGACCTGATTCGGAAGATGAATTATAAAGAATCTGAAAATTTTTGATTTCTTCTTTTCCTAAAGTTATAGCGATATTTCCAAGTGCTTTTTCTTTGCTAAGTGTTGCAATTTCCGAAGTTGCAGCATTATAATTTTTCACAAAAGAATCTGAAAAATATTCAATTTTATCATTTTTAATTATCGCTGTTCCTACAGCATTATAAACAGGATGCCCTTTGAATTTTTGTTGAATTTTTACAATTTCTCCTTTTAAAGATTCAGATGAATCTATATTATCGATTTCAAAATCTCTTAAATCTGCTTTTTTAAAATCCTTAACCTGTTTTGTAAGAATATAATTGGATATCAATCTCTTCTGTTGCTGAGAAAATATGAAATATGGAAATAAAATAAAGAATGCAAGCAAAATTCTCACATTTCCAAGCTTCATTTTATTAATAAAAATACAATTCATGATTTTAGTTATTAATATTCTATAAAAATAGTAACATTTTGTGAAATCATATTTAATAATAGTACAAAAGAAAAATATTAATAGTAGTAAATTAAAAAAGCCATCTCAAAAATGAGATAGCCTTTTTATAATTAATCTTTAAAAATTTATTATTTATTGATAATAACTTTTGAAGTAGTATCGATTCCTAAACCTTTTACTTTTACAAGGTAAGTTCCGTTAATCAATCTGCTTGTGGAAATTGCTTTTTTAGATTCTGGTGAAATTTTATTCTCTGTAGAAATCAATTTTCCTGACATATCATAAATTTCAACATCTACTTTTCCCAAAGTATTGCTTGGGAAATTAATGTAAAACTCATTCTTAGCAGGGTTTGGATAAATTGATATACCTATATTTTTAACAGCACCAGTTTCTGATGTAGAAAGAAGACATTCAGCCGGAACAGTAAAGTCTTGCACCTGATCATTAATATTAGTTTTAGATCCTGCAGAAGCATTTACCCCTAAACCTCTTTTAGCAAAAGTTCTCCAAATCATGCATTTATCTGCACCGCCAGTTGTAGCCAATTCCGCCTGTAAAATCGCATTTCTACCATCAACAAATGTAGGGTTACAAGCTTGTAGCTTCAATGCATCTGTTACCAACTGCAAAACTCTTGCACTTCCACTTGTAGTACTTGAAGTTACATCAGAAGCATAGCCGTATTTAGCAACATATTCCCAATTTAAATCCCACAACATAGTTGCCCAAACAAAACCAATAGAGTGAACATCCGGCACAATAGCCTGACCATTATTATACTCCATCCCGTTGGTATCTGCATAAGTATAACCGTTCACTATAAAATCCGGAGAATATTTCGCAGGTCTTATTCCATCACCTGTAATTGCCTCCCCCGCAGGATATGTTCCTATTCCTCTTGCAACAGAAGCATTGTCACCTGGTTTATTGGTTAACATTAATGCAAAAAAGTCTGACCAACCTTCACCCATTTGCTCTCTACTGGCTCCTGCATTCAAACAATTATAACCAGTTCCTGTTAATCTGTTTGAAATACCATGTCCGTATTCATGAGTCACAATACCATTATCAAAACTTCCGTCATATTTTGTATCTAATCTTAAATCAACATTCACAGGAATGTTTGCAGCTAGCTTTGTTTTGATATATTCCCCTTCTGAATTTGTGATCAGAATAGATGGAATTGTGATTGTTGTATCTGTTCCACCCATATTACCCAATGTAGAACCATTCGCAGCGTTATTATAGATAATAACCCCTGTAGCTCCTGCGTTTTGAGCATTTTTTACTTTTGAAGAAAAAGTACAAGTTGAAACTCCTCCTCTCTCAATTAAACCTATTTTACCCGCCATTTCTCCTGCAGGTAATGCAGTGCACCCATCTATAGCACTTGCCAATTTTACATCTCCAGTAATCCCCACATCATTAAGACCTGGACCAAATTGTGCTCTTCCTCCTAATACATTACGTGGAATTGCATCTGTGGGTGCATTATAAAATAATACTTTGTTTGACCCCATCCAAAGATACATCTGCATGACTGGGTTATAATTATCAGGATAAGGTGCAAAATTGGCATTATTATACCCACCTCCGTCTTGAGATTGTGCAAAAACTTCATCATCATCTAACCCTCCGTTGCCAAAATTGTTGCTTTGGAAATTTCTTGCTGCTTCGGTAAATCCAAATTTATAGAAAATATCATGCACCATATTGCTTATGTAAAATAAGTTGGTAGTTGAAGCCGCTAAATTATTAACTGCTTTTCCATTAGCATCATAAGGGAAGTTAAAATTCCTTGTCGCACCTCCATCGGGAGAAGTTCCAAAAGTATTTTCGTTAGCATCTTTATCATCGTATGCATATACATTATTCCCTCTTGTAATTGTATAATGTGTAGTTCCGTTAGAATGCCATCCTTCTGGAGAAGATGCAAGAATCCACGGATTTGTTACTATACTTCTCGCTGCAAAAGTAGGTGCTTCTACAGGTAGGGCAAAAACATTATATGATGCGTTATCTGCAGTTAATAATAAGCTGTTGTTATTGGTGGGGTAATATTCTTTGTTTTGAGGTAACGTTAAAGCTTGTGAATCATGAGAATATGCGCCATCATGAAAGCTACAAGACAAGTTAAGGTTTATTTTACTGATTATTTCTCCTGAATTGGCATCAATAACGTAATTCCAGTGATTAGAAGTTTTAGGTTCATGAACTAAAAATTCGTAAGCCAATTTTAGATTTCCTTTTTCATCAGCAGCATAAACTAATCTCTGTTTTGCAGCGACATGCTTATTTTGCCCTTGTTGAAAGAAATCTAAAAGTGGAAGATTCGAGATTTCATTTTTACCAAGATCAGTAGCAATTTTATCAAGTGCCGTCTTTTTATTTAAAGAAGCAGTCGCCGAACCTGAACTTGTGTAATCTTTGATAAAGTTATCGCTAAAGTAGGTTACATTGCTATTTTTAACCAAAACTGTAGCAGTTGTACCGTAAACAGGAAGACCATTATAAGTCTGTTGAACTTTTATTATATCACTATTTAATGATTTTGAGGAATCAACATTTTCAATAACGAATTGATTAAGATCTGATTTTTTATATTCTCGTAATTTATTTTGAGAAATATAATTTTTAATTAATATTTCATTTGATTGAGCAAATGATTTAGAAGGTATTATTGCAAAAACAGCAATAATAAGAGGTAGAATTACTTTTTTCATTTTTACTTTTAAAGGCGCAAATGTACAATTAAAACATCAATGAAAATATATTATTTTTAAATTATTCATAAAATAAATCAATTTGAAAAAGTCGAGAGTTTTTATCTAAATATTAAAATAAAAAAACCACTCTTTCGAGTGGTTCATATTTAAAAAATGATTGTCGGATTATTTACCTCCTTCCATTTTCTTTTTCAATTCTGCTAAAGCATCGATGTCTCCAAGAGTTGATCTTTCTTCGTTGTTTGAAGAAGAAGAAACATTTCTGTTAGAAGATTCTTTCACGTTCTTTTTCTCTTCGTCTCTGAAGATACCTGTGTGAGAAACTACTACTCTCTTGAATTCTTTGTTGAATTCGATTACTTTAAACTGAGCATCTTCACCTTTCTTGATTTTAGATCCGTCTTCCTTCTCTAATAATCTTGATGGGCAGAAAGCTTCAACTTCAGCATCTTCGAATTGTACAGAAGCACCTTTATCGTGTACTTCTACAGCTTTACCAGCGTGTACAGTTCCTTCAGCATATTTAGTTTCAAATTTATCCCAAGGATTTTCTTGGAGTTGTTTGTGACCTAGAGATAATCTTCTAGCTTGGATGTCTAATTCTAGAACTACAACATCTAATTTATCACCAACTGCACAGAACTCAGATGGGTGCTTGATTTTCTTAGTCCAAGAAAGATCAGAGATATAGATTAATCCATCGATACCTTCTTCCAATTCTACGAATACACCGAAGTTTGTAAAGTTTCTTACAGTTCCAACGTGTTGAGAACCTACTGGATACTTAGCTTCGATATTTTCCCATGGATCTTTAGATAATTGTTTCATACCTAAAGAGATTTTTCTGTCTTCTCTATCAAGAGTAAGTACTTCAGCTTCCACTTCGTCACCTACTTTTACGAAATCTCCTGCAGATCTTAAGTGTGTAGACCAAGACATTTCAGAAACGTGAATTAATCCTTCTACACCTGGAGCGATTTCTACGAATGCACCATAGTCAGCAAGAACTACTACTTTTCCTTTTACTTTATCTCCAACTTTCATGTCAGCAGAAAGAGCATCCCAAGGATGAGCTTCTAATTGCTTCATACCCAATTGGATTCTTGTTTTCTCGTCATCAAAATCAAGGATAACAACTTTTACAGTCTGTCCGTCCTCAAGGATTTCAGATGGGTGGTTCACTCTAGACCAAGAAAGGTCTGTAATGTGGATCAATCCATCAACACCTCCTAAGTCAATAAATACACCGTAAGAAGTAATATTCTTAACAGTACCTTCAAGAACCTGACCTTTTTCAAGCTGAGCGATGATTTCTTTTTTCTGACCTTCGATATCTGCTTCGATCAATGCTTTGTGAGATACAACTACGTTTTTGAACTCAGGGTTGATTTTCACAACTTTGAACTCCATAGTTTTACCTACGAACTGATCGTAATCTTTGATTGGCTTAACATCAATTTGAGAACCTGGTAAGAATGCCTCGATTCCGTGTACGTCAACGATCATACCTCCTTTAGTTCTAGACTTAACAAAACCGTTAACGATTTCTCCAGTTTCGTGAAGCTCATTTACTCTATCCCAAGCTTTAAGTGTTCTAGCTTTTCTGTGAGATAATTGTAACTGGCCTGTTTTGTCTTCTCTTCTGTCAACCATTACTTCTACTACATCACCTACGCTTAAACCTGGGTTGTAACGGAATTCGTTAAGAGAAATAACACCTTCTGATTTGAAATCGATGTCTACGATAGCTTCTTTATCAGTTAATCTTACAACTTTACCAGTGATAACGTCGTTATCATTTAAACTGCTAAGAGATCCGTTGTAGATTTCCTCTAAATCACTTTTTTCTTTTCTTGCGTCTGCATCAAGACCTGATTCGAAAGAATCCCAATCAAATTGTTCTGGTGCTACGTTTTGGTTTAAAATAACCTCTGCTGAATTTGTCTCTTTTGACATTTTCTAATAAAATTTGTATTCCTTCTTTTTTAATGGTCTGAATAAATGTGGTTTTAAAAAATACGGAAGTAATTAATTTATAATAATTTACCTTTTCTGACCTGTCCACAAAAAGTGACTGCAAAATTACAAAAAAAACTTGAATTCGCAATTATGTTTGCTTCAATTAATCTATCAGAAAAATACACTCATATCAAAATAAAAAAACGGATGAGCAATACTGCCCATCCGTTATTAAAAACACAAATTATGATAAAATCATATTTCTTTAATTAATGGATTCCACAATTGTAGTATTAAGAGATATTTTTGCTAGAAAACCGCTCATATTATCACAAACACTACCATTTTCAGCTCTTGTAGCTGGGCCTCCATACACAATTTTTTGCGTCGGAGAATTAGACGTTGAAGATATATTTCGCGCCATTACTTTTATCGAATGATTACCAATAGAAAGGTTGCTAACCACTCCATTTAAAATAAATTTATGCCATGAACAAGTAAAATTTTCTTTTTGTTTATGGTATTTTCTAACTACAACAAGTACATCATCAACAAAAATACCGATAGCATATTCATAATATTCATTAACAGAGGCGTCAAGCTGTGTCATTCCTTCAACAGTGAAGGCAAAGGAGTTATTGACTCTCGTAAATGCTTTTGAGTCTATTACTCCCAAAGAAGTCCAACCTGCAGTACCCGATCCTAAATTGATAGCTCCAGGATTAAACCCAGTGATAATTGTACTTGCAGAAGAAGAAACAGAGCTTATATTAACGATATCTAATTTGGGTTGAATCTGTTCTTTTGTATACAAAGAATTCCATCGATCAACTTCGAAATACGTTACTGTTTGTGGCAAAGATGATGTAGAGTTGGTATTAAAAACGATGTTTCCGTTTTGAGGACTTTGCACTGTAGTAACATCCATATTTGAAGTTAAAGGAATTCTGGGAAGTAAAAATCCTTTTTTGTCTGAATCTAATTTCAAAACAGCTGTATCATCCAAAGCCGGTGTGCCCTTATCTGTAATCACAACTTGTGAAAAGAATAAATTAGGGATAGCCACTAAAACAATTATATTAAATATTTTTTTCATGATTAGTAAGGTAATGGTTGGTTGACTAAGACTATTGCACTTATTTTTGCTTCATCATCTGAAATGTTGCTGCAACTTGCACCTTTTTGTCCGTAATTAATAGTTGCAGTTGTTGTACTTGATCTATTCATCACCGCAAGTTTAAGATTATGGGTACCTACGCTGAGATTATTTACAATACCTGTTATAGTAAACTCCCGGAATGCACATTTATTATCTACATTCATCGTCGCCGATTTTGATGAAATTAGCTTATCATCTATAAAAATTCCCAAACCATAGGTGACACTTTCACTACTTGATGATGTGTTATTTAATTGGAGCATCCCGGTAAAAGTAACAACTGCATTATTTGTTGGTCTGTCAATTTCAAAGCTGAATACTGAAGGATCTGCAATTTCTACCCAAGGAGATGCCAAAAAGCTACCATTTACAAATGAATTGACTGAGGTGGCATCTGCAGGATAATTATTCGTAGCAACACCGGTATTGTAAATTTTAGAATAATATTTGGTAATCCCTAAAAGTAGATTGATGTTTGCCGAGCTAAAATAAAAAATCCATTTTGTAGAATCCCAATAATATAAACCTGTTCCACCAGGGAAACCTGCATTGGTATTGTACACCATTAAAGATTCTGTAGGTTTCGCAATCATGAAGCTATAATCAGAAACATTGTTGGGGTTTAGCGAAACTTTTGGTAACATAAAACCCTTATTTCCAGATACAAGATCTAAAATCGCAGATTCATTAGGCACACTCGTACCAATCCCTACCGAACCAGTTTGTCCGTAAATATTGTACCCTAATATAAAAAAAAGGAGTATTAAATAATTTTTTTTCATGAATTTGTGTTTTAAGATTTTTCGGTTAATTTGATAAACATATTTATCTTAGACATATCAGCATTCACAGAAGAAGAGGCAGCTCCGCCAAATTTCCAGCTGGTTGCATTAGAATAATTATTGACCCTCATTGTAACATACGTTTTTATGGTATGGCTACCTAAACTAAGATTCTTGAACACTGTATTGATCGAAAAGAAATCATATTGAAAAGAGCGCCCATAATTGGAAGAATAATTCCTCACCCCTGCAAGTTTACCATCTACAAAAATACCTACGGCATAAGTGTATGTACTGGCAGGACTCAAATCGGTATTATTGGCCTGAACCATCCCTTCAGTAAGTACAAAAACAGTATTATTAACCTGGGTAATCGTAATATCTTTAGAAAGACCGGGTATTTCTGTCCAAACTGAACCTGGTAAAGAATTTTCAGTATACATCAATGCTCCGGAAAGTGTGCTCAAATCTACTGCTGAAGAGCTTGATGTGCTGTAAGAAACCGTTAAACCAAGTACTGAATAAATATTTTGAGAATCTACAAGTTCTTTCCATTTATTAATTTCCCAAAAATTAAATCCTTTTTTACCGGGAGCATTATTATAAGCTAATAATCCAAGACTAGGAGTTGCAGTAACTGGTGAAGCCAGATTCAGATTGGGGATATTAAGATTAGGAATTAAGACCCCTTTGTTAGAAGAATAAGTTTTTAGAAGTAAATCATCTTCTATAACAGTTGTGCCTATCCCTACTTGGGCATAAATATTTTGGAGAAAAAGCAGATATAGAAACACCGCCTTAGCTAGAAGTATTTTTTTCATCATTGTGTATTAGATTAAATTGTGTTTTCATTAGCATTCAAAAAATCTTAAAAGCATGGTTTAAAGATTTTTCAAATATTAACGACACAAATTTATAATTTAAACACAAATAAATCAATAATTTATGAATTTATTTTAACTTCATTGATAAATTCAATAATCTACAGCAAATTAATAGAGAAATTAATAATTATGATTAAAAAGTTTTACTGGAATCTTCTAGCAGGTTATTCAGAGCAGAAAGTTCTTCATCAGTTAAATCTCTCCATTTTCCAAGAGGAAGATCCAGTTTGATATTCATAATTCGTATACGCTTCAGTTTTATCACTTCATATCCTAAAAATTCGCACATTCTTCTGATTTGGCGATTGAGTCCTTGTGTCAAAACAATACGAAAAGTCATATCATCAATTTTTTCCACTTCACATTTTTTAGTTATCGTATCTAAAATTGGAACGCCATTTCGCATTTTTTCTAAAAATTTTGGGTTGATGGGTTTGTCAACTCTTACCAAATATTCTTTTTCATGATTATTTTTAGATCGTAATATTTTATTGACAATATCACCATCGCTTGTTAATAAAATCAAGCCTTCACTCGGTTTATCTAGTCTTCCAATCGGGAAAATTCTTTGCGGATGATTGATATATTCAATGATATTATCTCTTTCACGTTTTGTATCTGTAGTACAAACGATTCCTACGGGTTTGTTGAAAGCAATATAAATTGGTTTTTCCTGAGATTCTCGGATGGGTTTCCCATCAACTTCTACAACATCTTCGTCTGAAACTTTTGTTCCCAGTTCAGGAACTTGTCCGTTTATTTTTATTCTCCCTTCTTCCAAAAGTTTATCTGCTGCTCTTCTTGAACAGTAACCAACTTCTGAAAGATATTTATTAATACGAGTTTTTTCCATTATTCTATACCCTCTACTGTGTAATTTTTATTACTAAAAATCGTGATTCCGTAACTAATCCCTATAAAAAAAGGATTATTATTTCCCACTTTATGACCTTCGAAAAAAAGCCCACCTTCCTGGCTTAATCTCTTTGAATATGAAACCTGAATTCCAAGTCTGGCTCCCCAAAATTCTGAGTCTGAAACAGCAGAATTGTTTATCTGTTTACCATAATTGAGATCAATATAAAAAGGCTGATCTCCAGGATTAAAAATAATTTTAGGCTGAATCATCCAATAAATCAAATGATAATTATCTTCTATAAAACTATATTTCAAGCCTGTTCCCAATGCAAAATTAGGAAGAAAATTGTAACCTCCAATTGCAGTAATGCCATAACTAATCTTTCGTTTTGCCTCCGGCTGAATATATTGAGTATTATTCGGTACTTGTTTTTCTTTTTTTAAGTTTAAACCTACATTTAGAGAAGGATTAAAATAAAAATCCATTTTAGGCTTCTTTGAATTGTCAACTTGTGAAAATACCATCACAGAAAACAGTAAAGCTGAGATCAATAATAAATTTTTAATCATAATTTTCAAATCTATATTCATTTTCTAAAAAATCGCTGGTTCCATCTTCAATTTTATAATCCCCTATTTTTGTTCTTCTCAATTGAGTAAGATAACCTCCAACACCAAGTTCCTGACCAATATCGTGCGCTAAACTTCTGATGTAAGTTCCTTTTGAACAACCCACCGTAAAACTCACCAAAGGAAAATTGACCTCAATATCTTTGATGTAATGAATGGTTGTTTTTCTGGATTTCATCTCGACCTCCTCTCCTGCTCTTGCCAAATTGTAGGCTCTTGCTCCGTCAATTCTAATCGCTGAAAAAATCGGAGGTTTCTGATCTATTTCTCCTAAAAATTTGTCTAAAGCATTTTTTACATCTTCTTCTGTTACATTTGAAATATCCTGATGAAGAATTTCAGGTTTTTCGGTGTCGTAAGATTCGGTTTGTACGCCTATTTTTATTTCGGTCCAATATTCTTTTGGAGCATCCTGTATTTCAGGGATTTTTTTTGTGAACTTTCCTGTACAGACAATCAATAATCCTGTTGCTCTAGGATCTAAAGTTCCTGCATGACCGATTTTGAATTTTTTCGGAAGATCAAATTCTCTTTTGAGTTTATATTTCATTTTATTGACCGCCTGAAAAGAAGTCCAATCCAAAGGCTTGTCTAATAAGAATATGTGTCCTGACTGTAATTCTTCAGCTGTCATTATAGAGTTGGAGAGTTTTTAGAGTGTGAGGGTTTCAGTGATTCGATTTTAATTAATTGCAAATATTTCTGTGATAGACCATCTCGCAGCCCGGCTTGAACGGAGCTCTTTTTGCCGCAGCGAAGCGGAGGCAAAAAAGCGGGAGTGGAAGACGGAAATAGCTGCCCAAAATATAATTAATAGCTTACTTAAAATAATAAAAATAAATCAACAAAGCAACTCCTACAAAAATACGGTACCAACCCCAAGGTTTGAAACCATATTTGTTTAAAACTTCGATAAATGCTTTGATGGCGATCAATGCAACAATAAATGCTACAATATTTCCAACAATAAAAATCATGATATGATCCTGAGATTGCAAAATCATCTCGTAACCTTTCATAGGATTTGCAGTTGTTTTACCCCAGGTTTTTACAAAAACAGAGTAAACAGTCACCGCCAACATGGTAGGAACAGCCAAAAAGAAAGAAAATTCTGCCGCTGCTTTTCGCGATAAACCTTGCGTCATCCCCCCAATAATTGAAGCTGCACTTCTACTCGTTCCGGGCATCATTGCAAGACATTGCCAGAAACCAATGGTGACTGCTTTTTTTATTGAAATATCTTTTTCATCGTTAATAACCGGATTTTTAAACCATTTATCAGCAAACAATAAAACCACTCCACCTAAAACCAAAACTGAGGAAATGGCAATCTGATTTCCCAAAACAGCCTCAATCATATCATCAAAAATATATCCTAAAACCAAAGCAGGAATCACCGCAAAACCAAGTTTATAATAAAACTTAAGATTTTTCAGATCAAGAAACTTTTTCCAATAGGCTACAACGACCGATAAAATAGCTCCAAACTGTATAGAAACCTGAAACATTTTTAAAAATTCTGTATCTTCCAAGCCCATCAAATTAGCTGCAAAGCCCATATGAGCGGTTGATGAAATGGGTAAATATTCTGTAAGTCCTTCTATGATTGCAATGATTATTGCTTTGATTAAATCCATTTTTGTTTAATTCAAAAAAATTGAAAGATTAAAAACAGTAAAAGATTCAAATTAATATTCAAATCTTTTATGCCTTACTCTTTATTTGTAAAAAAAATTATTTCCTTTTTAAAATTGCGTAGACTTCGATCACAAAACCAATCACCACAAGAAGCGGAGCAATTCTGATTCTTCTGATTGAAAAAATGTCGTCGTTCCAAACATTAGGATCTAGTTTTCCGTCCACTGTATTTGCATCAGGTCCCATCATCAGAAGAAAACCAACTACGATACACGCAAGACCAATCAGCATCCATTTAAAATTCTGTTTACCGAAGTAAAAAGTATTTTCGTTGGAAACCTCTGTTTCGTTACCAAAATCTGATGCCGAAAATTTATTTGTTTTTTTGCTCATTTTTAAGAATAATATAAATCGTCAACATTAGATCTTAAGAATCTCCAAGTTGCAATAATTGTACTTAACACGGTGATGAATAAACCTACACCAAATATAGAAACCACCAACCAAATATACTGATTCGTATCTTGTACGAAAGGTGTTTTGATCGCTGTTGTAAAATAATACCAAATTCCGAAGAGTGCCAAAAGACCGATAACCGCACCAAGAAGTCCTAAAATAAGTGCTTCTTTGATGAATGGTGTTAAAATAAATCTTCGTTTTGCACCCACCAACTGCATGGTTTTGATAATGAATCTTTTTGAAAAAACCTTCAGACGAATTGAATTATTAATCAATACAATTGCTAGAATTAAAAATAATACACAAAATCCTAAAATCCATTTCAAAATTTTGTTCAGATTATCATATATTTTCTGAGAATCGGTATCGTTTTTCACATCTTTTATTCCGGGAACAGCTTTCAGCTCTTTCAAAACACTAGCTGTTTTAATAGAATCTGTATAGCCCGCTTTTAGCGACACTTCCACAGATGCAGGATAAATATCTTCTTCAAAAAGTGCCTCCGTATCAATTCCCAAACTTTTTTTAGCTTCAGCAGTAGCCATTTTTTTGGTAATGTATTTGGTACGTTTCACCGCCTCCATTTTACTAATTAATTCAACAGCAACAGCTTCTTGCTTTGCTATTTTAGCCGAATCTTTGATATCATAATTTTCATCAAAATACGCGTTTACTACAAGCTGCTCTTTTAAATAGTCGGAATATTTTTGAGCATTGATTAAAATAAGCCCCATTAATCCCAACAAAAACAGCACTAATGCGATACTTACTACGACAGTAATATTGCTGGATCGAAGCCTTTTCTTATTAAACTCATCTACAGATTTAGCCATTAATATTAAAATTTTTGGCTAAAATAGAAAAAATCTTCCGAAATTTGGGACGAATTAGAGAAAATCATTGTTAACGAAATCATAAAAAACTTTGAGTGTAAAAGCAAAAAAACATCTCGGTCAACACTTTTTGACCGACGAAAATATCGCCAGAAAAATTGTAGAAGGACTGAGCTTTGAAAACTACGGAAACGTACTCGAAGTAGGCCCCGGAATGGGAGTTCTCACCAAATATTTGATTGAAAAAGAGCAAAAAGTATATCTTGCCGAGATTGATACAGAATCTATTGAATATCTGAAAAAGCATTACGAAAAAATAACGGAAGAAACCTTTGTAGGCGATTTTCTAAAGCATGATTTTGCAGGTTTAGAAAAAGAACAAATCGCAATTATCGGAAATTTCCCTTATAATATTTCGTCACAGATTTTATTTAAAATCATCGATTATTATGAGCAGATTCCTGAAATGGTAGGAATGTTCCAGAAAGAAGTTGCAGAGAGAACTGCGGCTGTTCCGCGAACAAAAGATTACGGAATTTTGTCCGTATTAATTCAAGCTTACTATGATGTAAAATATCTTTTCACAGTACATGAAAATGTTTTTAATCCCCCACCGAAAGTAAAATCGGGAGTTATAAGACTGACCAGAAATCCGAAAGAAGGTCTTGCCGGAAATGAAATTTTGTTTAAGCAAATCGTAAAAGCAGGATTTAATCAGCGAAGAAAAAAATTATCCAATGCACTGAAGATTTTAAATATTCCTGAAGCATTAAAAACTCATGAATTTTTAGATAAAAGAGCTGAAGAGCTTAGTGTAGCAGATTTTATTTCTTTCACCACACTTTGGAAAGAAAATCAATAAACAAAAAAATGCCTTTCAAATTCTGAAAGGCATTTTTTATTTAATACTGAGAATTACTCTCGGTTTTTCAACATGATCCAACCCGATTGGCTCATTTGAGTTTTAGATTTGTTGTATTCAAAATTGAATTTGTACCAATACGTCGCTGTCGGCAATCTCTTCCCTCCTACAGTTCCGTTCCAGATTGGTGTTTCTTTTGAGAACTTAAACATTTCCACACCGTATCTGTCATAGATAGAACCATTGAAGTTTTTGAAGCTTGCTAAAGAAGTAAGATCTAAAACATCATTAATACCATCCTGATTTGGTGTAATTACATTATTGATATGGAGGGTAAAGAAGTCTATAGAACCATTACAACTCGTGCCTTTAATTCTTACTTTTACTGTATAATTTGTATTATTTAAAAGACCCGGGAAAACATTTGAATCCTGCCAAACAACACCATCAATAGAATATTCAAGAGTCTGCGCAATATTATTGATTGTAGGCGTATAAGCAGTTACCGTCAATGTATTATCAGAATAATTAAGATTTGTTACATATGGTAAAGCCGCTGCATGTACTTTAACTTTAAACTCATCCTTACAAACTCCATTATCGATTTCCACACTGTAAATACCCAACTCGTTGGCAACTATTGTCTGAGTAGTTGCACCTGTATTCCACAAATAAGTATAATTATTTCCCGCTCCTGCATCTAAAACGATACTGTCTCCAATACACATTTCTACATCTAAAAGAGGCGTTGTAATCGCAGGAATAACTTCTATTCTTACTTTTGCAGGTTGAAGAGACTTACAGCCTTTTGTTCCGATTGCATACACTGTAAATTCAGTAGATTGGTGTAGGGTAACGGTTTGTGTATTTCCACTTCCTCCGAAATTACTCCAAAGATAAGTCACACCTCCTGAAGCGGTAAGTGTAACAGTTTCACCAGCACAAATTCTATACTGTGATGAAGCCAATTGCGCAACTGGTGTTACTTCCCTTTGCAAAGTAAGTTCTACAAGTCTGCTACAAAAACTGCCATTAGAAACGACAACATGTAAAATTTGTCCATCTGTACCATTATAGTCGTAAATGTTTGCTATATAATTATTGTTTTGAGCTATTGCATCTGCTTGATTTTCATAAAAATGAAATGTTGCAGTTTGCCAATCATTACTGATAGAAGCTTTTGTTCCATTTAAGTTAAATGAAGTTACATCTGGTGTAGTACACAATAAGTAAGTTCCGTTATGTGCTTCAGGAGTTGTTCCACCATGAATGACAATTGATGCACTTCCGGGACAAGGATTTCCTGGAACACTTACTTCAATTTTATAAGTTCCAGGCTGTGTTGCTGTAATAGTATTTGTAGTAGCATTAGGTATTACAACTCCATTTAAAAACCATTTATAATTTAAATTTGGCCCACTCGTTGATGCTGTAATCACTTGTGGTACATTATCACAAACATTAATTTCTGCCGGTAATTGAGCACCCGAAGGATCCAATAAATTTACACCTATATCAAATGAACCTGCTTCTAAAAAAACAGCAGATCCGTAATTATCATCTCTCGCATCAGCAATAATCATTTTTATATGATAAGATTGTCCCGGAATTACTGTAGCTTCAGCAGTAAGAGGTGCTGTAGTACCATTATAATTTGTTGCATTTGGAGCTAAAGAGCCAAAATATTGAGCATTAATCGGGCCACAAGAAAAGCTTCCCGGAAGAATATTAGGTACAGAAACAGGTCCTGCCCCTCCAGGTAAAACTGCTAAATTTGTGTAAGTAGATCCTGGGGTATTTGGTTTTAGTAGTAAAGCAAAAGCATCATCAAACTGCAATGGTGGACAAGGATAGCTTCCTGTATATTCTTCCGAAGCAAAAATATATCTGAATTTCATCTGGGAACTCGTCGGTACAAAATCAAATTCCAAAACACCAGCATTGAAAATTTGTGTTGTTACTCCAATGGCTGCAACAAGATCCGGATCACTTCCTCCATTATTATCATCGCTTAAGATATCTCCTTCAGCACTATTCCCTGCTTTCCTAGCAAAACCAGTTGTTAAGATAATACCTTCCTCAAAAGGGAACGTTGAGGTTGATTTATTAAAATAACCCCAAAATCTGTCATCATTAGTAACCAGTTGACTGGGACTAACTGTAACGTTAGAAATATTAGGAGTTCCACAAGAACCGGAAGTTCCTACCAAAACATCTGTAACTAATTGGGTGGGAGTATAATTACTTTCAGGATAAGGAGGAACATTTACATCTATATAATCTCCCGCTTTGGCTGTTGCAGGGATGTTTTTTTTTGCTGGAGGCCTTGCCGTTTGAGCATAAGTAAAATTTCCTGAGGCTAATAAAAATAAAGAAAACCGCAGTATATATCTCTTCATAATAATTTTGTTTCAACAAATTTAATTTTTTTTTACATTTATCACACACATAACTCCACTTTTTAACCAATTTAAAACTCATTAAAACTTAAGTACAATTCCCTATTTAATCAAAAATAACCAATTGATATTATTTGATAAAAACTAAAAATCTAATACCTGACAAGACTAATGCAACAAAATTGTAAAGAGAAAACTGAAAGACTCTTATTATTAAAACACCATTAAGAATATGTATTTAAGAAAACTTATACCCTTCTGGAAAATTCATTTCAAACATCCATAAAAATGTGACTTTCAGAATTCGATTAATTTCACGATTTTTGCAAATTCAAAATACGATATGTCAGACTTAATCAAAGAAATAGAAAAAAGAAAAACCTTCGGAATTATCTCTCACCCCGATGCCGGAAAAACTACCCTTACAGAAAAGTTACTGCTTTTTGGAGGTGCAATTCAGGAAGCAGGTGCGGTAAAATCTAATAAAATAAAAAAAGGAGCCACTTCCGATTTCATGGAAATTGAGCGCCAAAGAGGAATCTCGGTAGCAACTTCCGTATTGGCTTTTGAATACAGAGATCACAAAATCAACATTCTGGATACTCCGGGTCACAAAGATTTTGCAGAAGATACTTATAGAACTTTGACTGCGGTTGATTCTGTAATTGTTGTAATTGACGTTGCAAAAGGGGTAGAGGAACAGACTGAAAAATTGGTTCAGGTTTGTAGAATGAGAAACATCCCGATGTTGGTTTTCATCAATAAGCTTGACCGTGAAGGTAAAGATGCTTTTGATTTGCTGGATGAAGTTGAGCAGAAATTAGGATTAACGGTTTGTCCACTTTCTTTGCCAATCGGCATGGGTGCAGATTTTCAGGGGATTTACAATATCTGGGAAAACAATATTCAGTTATTCTTAGAAGAGAAAAAGCAAAAAGTAGGTGATGCAATTAAGTTTGATGACATTAATGATCCTAAAATTGATGAAGTTATTGGCGAAAAAGCCGCAAAAAATTTAAGAGAAGAGCTAGATTTAATACAATCTGTTTATCCTGAGTTCAATCGTGAAGATTATATGAAAGGTGATTTACAGCCGGTTTTCTTTGGTTCTGCTTTAAATAATTTTGGAGTTCGCGAATTGTTGGATGCTTTTATCGACATTGCACCAATGCCACAACCAAAAGAAAGTGATACTCGTTTGGTAAAGCCTGAAGAAAGTACTTTCACAGGGTTTGTTTTCAAAATTCACGCAAACATGGATCCTAAACACAGAGACAGATTAGCTTTCGTGAAAATTGTTTCGGGAGTTTTCAAAAGAAATGAAAATTATTTATTGGTAAGAGAAGGCAAGAAAATGAAATTCTCATCTCCGAACGCATTCTTTGCAGATAAAAAAGAAGTGGTTGACGAAAGTTTCCCTGGAGATATTGTCGGACTTCACGATACGGGAAGTTTCAGAATTGGTGATACATTAACCGGAGGTGAAAAATTAAGCTTCAAAGGTATTCCTAGCTTCTCTCCGGAGCATTTCAGATATATTAACAACAACGATCCTTTGAAGGCAAAGCAATTGGCAAAAGGTATCGACCAATTGATGGATGAAGGTGTTGCTCAGTTATTTACGCTTGAAATGAATAACAGAAAAATTATCGGAACGGTTGGAGCACTTCAATATGAGGTTATTCAATATCGTTTGGAGCATGAATATGGTGCAAAATGTACTTACGAGCCACTTTCAATGCATAAAGCATGTTGGGTAGAAGCTGATGAAAAGTCTGAAGAATTCAAAGAATTTGCGAGATTGAAGCAGAGATTTTTGGCAAGAGATAAATATAATCAATTGGTTTTCTTGGCAGATTCATCTTTCACGATTCACATGACGCAAGAAAAATTCCCAAATGTAAGACTACATTTCATCAGTGAATTTAAGAATGCTTAAAAAGTAATTTAAGCTAGTTTTATAAAAATAAAATCCGTTAAGTTTAGTTGCTTAACGGATTTTTTATTTTAAAATTAATATTTCTATTTATTCAGCATGAGTAATTTTTTAACAATTTTCTCACCTTGCAATTCAACTTCAATCATATAAGCTCCGGTTGGCACATGTGTTAAATCAATTTTCTCTAAATGACCCGAAAAGAAAAGACGATTTTTCTTAGGAACAACAAGCTTTCCATCCATTGCATAAATTGTATATGAGAATGCATAAGGAGCCTGAGGAGTAAGTCTAGGAAAATCTAACTTAATATAAACATATCCATCGTTTGAAGGAATAGGATAAATCATTAAACCATCATAAACAGGAGAAGGTGCAGCTCCCGGAGTTCCTGGAGTTGGTGTAGGTGGTATTACAACAGCAGAAGAATTAATTGTAAAGTTTTGTAAATTAACATTGAAAAAGATATTGTTCAACCCTTTTACCATAATTCTGGCATTATTAACGGTATTTCCAAGGCCACCCGGAACGGTATAATTATAGGTTCCGTTATTTGGTGCACTTGCTACCAAAACAGTCGGCCATGTAAGTCCGCCATCTTTTGATAAAAGGATAGTAACATTTGGAGTACTTACAGGAGCAGCAGTCGTATTGGCAACATTCCAAGTGATTGCATAAGACTGTCCTTCAGTCCAAACAACACCTGCAGTATTTTGTGAAGTTACTGTGAACGGACCTGCAGCAGCATTCACTGTAACAACCATATCATCTGAGTTATTTCCAGAACCTCCAGCTCTGTTGTCTCTAGACGTAAATCTGAAATTATAGGTTCTAGCAACATTTGACAAAGCTTCTACAACAATAGGTGAAGATGTACCGGCAGGACTTGAGGTTGTAGTTGCTCCTAAAAGTGTTCTTTCTAATGATGGAAAATATCTAAAGGGAACCGTTTGTGGAGTGTATGATCTGAAAGTAGGTCCCGATGCTTTCGTTGCAGTTGCTGCAGAATTCGCGCCTGTTTGCCCAGCAACAGCATTATCCATTTGTTCCCAAATATAAGTTAAAGCATCTCCATCTCCATCAGTTCCAGTTCCTGTAAGCTTAAATGGAGTTCCTTTCGGAATGATATAATCTAATCCTGCATCTGCTGTAGGAATTGTATTTCCAGTATTTGTGGTTACCGGACAAGTTTTTGTTTTAATATTATTGGTAATCTGCTGAATACTTACCGCATGAAAAAAAGGATCTGAATTCATTGTTACATTTTGACCTGTAATACCAGCATATCCCATAATTGTAGATCCTGATCCAGGTTCCATGTTTACGCCACTACCTTCGAGGCTCATTGAAAATGTATGATTTCCTCCAAATTGATGTCCCATCTCATGAGCGACAAAATCTATATCGAAAGCATCACCAACAGGCGCTGTACTTTGAGTAAAACCAGAACCTTTGGCCTGTGTAGTATTAGTAGCAGGATTTACACATATGCAGCCAATACAACCGGCATTTCCGTTATTCCCAGCTGCATTAAACACATGACCAATATCGTAATTATCATTTCCAATGTTAGCTGTTAAAGTTTGTTGCAACTGTAAATTCAAATTTCCTGTATAAGGATCTGTAGCTGCATTGGTATAGATAACAGCAGTAGTATTCGCAATAATAACCATTCTCGCCGAAAAATCTTTTTCAAAAACTCCATTTACACGAGTCATTGTATTGTTCATTGCCGCTAATGCTCCCGCTACTGTTCCACCAAAATAGGTTGTATATTCACCAGTACAAGATAAGGCCAGTCTGAAAGTTCTTAGTTTTCCGTCATCTGCATTTGGTCTTGCTGTAAGGCTTGAGTTATCAACACCTTTTTGAGCAACATCAAGTACTGTACACTCAAATTTATCAAAGTTCGCTTTCTTGTCTGATTTTTTATAAACAACATATGTTGAAAGATCTTTAGTGTATGGTTCGATAAAAACGGCAGATTTGTCTCCATAAATCTCCATTGAAGATAAGCCCAGTGGTGAAATACTGAAGTAGACAGTAGAACTAGAGTCTTCTAAACCCACCCCTACATAAGATTTGATGTCCGGATATTTTGCTGCTAATTCAGGATCAAAGTTTGAGTTTTCTCTTACTTTGAAACTTTCAAGGTTACCATTAGAATTTGGAAAAGAAACGATAACATCAGGTTTCCCTCTAACAGCAAACCTTTTAGGTGCTTTCGCTAAAGCATTCTTTAAATTATCAAAATCAAGATTATAAATTCTTGGGTGAAGAATGCTGGTCTTATTTTCAAATATTTCCGAATTGGTTTTTTGAGACGCTTCCTTCCAAAGTCGGCTTGTTTGTGCTAAAAAAACATTGGAAATAAGAAATATTCCCATCACAAGTAGTTGTTTTTTCATATAGTTTTTTCCTTTTTTAAATATTATGATACTTTTCCTTTTTTTTATTCGCTATTACTGTATGGTTATCTTTTTAATTTTAGATTAAAATAATACAATTTCATCATCAAAAAGTGTTGGTTATTGCATTATTAAAAACGAAAATACAACAAAACACAGGTCTTTCATTATGAAAGTCTTAAAAAGCAAAGGTAAATATTATTATATTTCTAATGAATATTTTCTTTTAACATTTTTAACATTTAATTAAAATCTTTGTAAAACAATTGCAAATAATTTACAATTGATTGATTTTCAACACGATAAAAATTCACCAAAATCATACATTTCTTTTACAAGCATTACAAAAATTTCACTCTTAATTTTACTTCAACAAAAAAATAATCTTATGAAAAAATTCATTCTATTAGTTACAGTATCAAGCGTATTCGTAATGTGTAAAAAAAGCGAAGCAACACAGCCTCAATTAGAAAACGCAATTAGCAGCGCAGATAGTGCTGTTGCAAATGTTAGCGAGAAAATCAATTCAATTAATGATGAAGCAGAAGCAGTATTCGATTCTGCCAGTATTAAAATTAAAGATTTCGAAAAAACAAAAAGCGAAGCAGTTCAAAAGATGGAAGCAACCTCAAAAAGCGTTGATTCTTTATCTGAAAAAATCAGCAATATGAAACTGGAATCAAAAACTGAAAAGAAAGATTCTCTTCATAAAATTGTGGTCAATGTTCCGTCTCCAAAAGTGATTAAAGAAACAAAAATCGTTTATAAAGACACACCAAAACAAGCAGAAAAAGTTTCTCAGAACAGAATGCAGAAAACAGGTGTTTTGGAACTGAATGTAAACGATGCAGAAACAGCTAAAGAAACTGTAAAAGAATTGGTGAAAAAATATGACGGATTTGTAAAAAGTGAAAATACCTCTCTTAATAACAACGATACTAAAATTGCTTATCTGAAAGTAAAAGTTCCTATTCAGAAATTTGATTATCTTATGGATGATTTGAGTTTTAATATTGGAAATATAGAAAATAAAGGAATCGATGTGAGCGGACAAGATTTTGTAAACAACACCTTGTGCGATATGGAAATTACACTTTACGGAACTTCAGAAGCCGCATTAGTAAACAGTAAACCTGAAACATTTGGCGGAAAATCTTTAGCTGCAGTATCTTCTGGCTGGAATGTGATTACCTCAATTTTCTTATTTATTCTTCCGCTTTGGCCGCTTTTTATAATTGCAGGAATTGGTTATTATTTCTATAAAAAGAAAAACAATAAACAGTCAGAAAATCAATCAAACTAAATTATTATTAAATTTTAAGAAAATTTTAAGGAAAGAAAAGATAAAGTTTCAGTTTTTCCTTTTAAATTTATCACTTCATAATTTTATTAATATTGTGATTTGGTGTAAAAGAAAAGGCTCTCAATTGAGAGCCTTTTCCGTTATTTCATGTTTACTATCTTATCTACAACATATTTTGTGTTTCCTCTCCAAGGAAGCGATCCATTATATTCTTTATAATGAAGGTCAAAGGTTTTACCACTGTTGAGTTCCAGTTGTTTGAAAACTTCGGGATCAGATACAGAAAATTCAAACTCATAGCTTGTAACTGTTCCTGTTTTACCTTTTCCAAAACCTTCCTGAATCAATTTACCTTCGTAGGTTTTAAAAACATACCCTTTTTTGATGGCATAATTAAGATATCCTGATTTTACGCCTTCTCCGAAAACGAAGAAAAATTTATACCAGACGAAAAGTCCTACAAGAAGTAAAACGACTCCTAAAGTGATCCACAAAGATTTTTTCATAAGATAGTGTTTTGATATTTTTTAATTATTTTGAAATACTTCTAGAAATCACAATTTTTTGGATTTCAGAAGTTCCTTCATAAATCTGGGTGATTTTTGCATCACGCATCATTCTTTCTACATGGTATTCTTTTACATATCCATATCCACCGTGAATTTGTACAGCTTCGATTGTAGTATCCATTGCAACCTGAGAAGCATATAATTTTGCCATTGCTCCACTTTCAGAAATATCTTTTCCAGCATCTTTTTCGCAAGCAGCTTTAAAGCAAAGCATTCTTGCAGCTGTAATCTGAGTTGCCATATCTGCCAATTTGAAAGCAATCGCTTGGTGATTGATAATTTCAGTTTTGAAAGCCTTTCTTGTTTTAGCATACTTCAAAGCCAATTCGTAAGCTCCTGAAGCAATACCTAAAGCCTGAGAAGCAATACCGATTCTACCACCGTTCAAAACAGCCATTGCAAAATTGAATCCGAAACCGTCTTCACCAATTCTGTTTTCTTTTGGTACTTTTACGTTGTTGAAAATCAAAGAATGCGTATCACTTCCTCTGATTCCCAATTTATCTTCTTTCGTTCCGATTTCGAAACCTTCCCAACCTTTTTCAACGATAAATGCATTGATTCCTTTATGTTTTTTCTCAGGATCAGTTTGTGCAATTACAATATAGTAAGATGCTGTTCCTCCGTTTGTGATCCAGTTTTTGATACCATTTAAAAGATAGTAATCTCCTTTATCTTCTGCAGTTGTTTTCTGAGAAGTTGCATCAGAACCCGCTTCAGGCTCAGATAAAGCAAAAGCTCCGATTACCTGTCCGCTTGCAAGAGGAGTAAGATATTTCACTTTTTGCTCTTCAGAAGCAAACTTTTCAAGACCTGCGCAAACCAAAGAGTTGTTTACAGACATTACCACAGCTGCAGAAGCATCAACTTTTGCAATTTCTTCCATTGCCAAAACGTAAGAAACGCTATCCATTCCTGCTCCACCGTATTTTGGGTCAACCATCATTCCTAAAAGCCCCATCTCCCCCATTTTCTTAACTTGTTCAGCCGGAAATTTCTGGTCACGGTCTCTTTCAATTACCTCAGGTAAAAGTTCGGTTTGTGCAAAATCTCTTGCTGCCTGCTGAATCATCAGCTGTTCTTCTGATAAATTAAAGTCCATAAAATTTTCTATTATATGGTGGCTAATTTACACTTTTTAAGTAAATCTGAAAATAGATTCATTAATTGGGAGTTAATCAAGGTTTCAGGCAGATTTGTAATTATTCAGAAGATATTATTTTAATTTGAATTATTAAAAGTATTATGACATACATTTTATTAAATTCTAAACAATAAGAACTTATTTCCTTAGTTAAAAAAAATTCTTATATTTAAAATCCTAACTATTATTTGAAAATTATGGCAATCAAAAGATTATTCGATATACCTCATTATGCTTTAGAGCATCTTCCTAAAAGCGATATGTTTGTCACCAAATACCATGGCGAATGGAAAAAAACTTCTACACAGGAATTTATCAATCAGGGAAATAAGATTTCGAGAGGTCTTTTAAAACTAGGTATAAAGCCTGGTGATAAGATTGCATTGATCACAACAAACTCCCGTACAGAATGGGCAGTGATGGATCTCGGGCTTTCACAGATTGGTGTCGTTTCTGTACCGGTTTACCCAAGTATTTCGCCGGAAGACTACGAATTTATCTTTAATAATGCCGAAATTAAGTACTGTTTTGTTTCCGATAAAGAATTACTTGCCAAAGTAATGAAGATTAAACACAATGTACCAAGCTTGCAAGGTATTTTTACTTTTGATAACGTGAGCGGAGCAGCCAACTGGAAAGAAATTCTCGATTTAGGTGAAGACGATTCTACACAAATTGAAGTAGAAGATCTTTCTAAAGCAATTAATACCGAAGATTTGGCAACTTTAATCTATACTTCCGGAACTACAGGAAAACCAAAAGGAGTAATGTTGACTCACGAAAATATTGTTTCCAATGTTTTAGGTTCAATTCCAAGAATTCCAAAAAAGAAAAGTCTCGATTATAAAGACACCAGAGTATTAAGCTTTTTACCCATCTGTCATATTTTTGAGAGAATGCTGTTTTATCTTTTCCAATACAACGGTTTTTCAATATATTTTGCCGAAAGCATCGAAAAAATGGGCGAAAATGTAAAAGAAGTAAAACCTCATTACATGAGCGTAGTGCCTCGCTTAGTAGAAAAAGTGTACGATAAAATTTATAATACAGGTTCTAATGCAGGTGGTTTGAAACAGAAAATTTTCTTCTGGGCTTTGCAATTAATTCAAAAGAAGAAAGAAGTTTCAAAACCTTCAGGATTACAGGAAATTATAGCTGACAAACTGGTTTTCAAAAAATGGAGAGAAGGTTTAGGAGGCGAAATCATCACTTTGGTTTCCGGATCGGCGGCTTTGTCTACCCGATTAAATTTAATGTTCCAAAACGCAGGAATTCCTATTCTGGAAGGTTATGGACTGACTGAAACTTCACCGGTAATTTCGGTAAACTCTTTCGGAAAAATGAAAGTGGGAACTGTAGGGCATCCGTTGGATAATTTAACAGTGAAAATTCAGCAGGATGGTGAAATTACCGTAAAAGGACCTTCAGTTTTTAAAAGTTATTTTAAAAATGAGGAACAGACTAAAGAAGCATTTACTGAAGACGGATTTTTTAAAACCGGAGACATTGGCCACATCGACAGTGATGGTTTTCTACAAATCACCGACCGTAAAAAGGAAATGTTTAAAACTTCCGGAGGAAAATATATTGCTCCTCAAACGATTGAAAATTTAGCTAAAGCCTCAAAATTTATCGAACAGATTATGGTGGTTGGTGACGGCGAAAAAATGCCAACTGCATTGGTGCAGCCTGATTTTGAATTTGCTAAAAGCTGGGCAATGAGAAATAACTTAAACATCGGTACCACTCCGCAGGAGATTGCTAAAAGTGCTGAACTAAAAGCGAGAATAGAAAAAGAGATTGATGACATTAACGAGCATCTAGGAAACTGGGAAAAAATTAAGAAAATTGAACTGACTCCTGAAGTTTGGGGAATTGAAGCCGGACTTTTAACACCCACTTTAAAGCTTAAACGTAAAGCAATTAAAGAAAAGTTTATTGATCTTTATAATAAGATGTATGAACATCATGATTAAACAATATGAAGCCGTTTCTGATTAGAAACGGTTTTTTTTGTAATGGATTTTAGTTTTTATAATTTTTAAACTATCTATTAATAGAACCACCCCGTCAAAAATTTCTTTGAAATTTTCGCCACCCCTCCAGAGGAGGGGAATCTAAATGGATCGTTTTGTAAGATTGCATTACTTCCACAAGCTCAGTATAGGCTTAACACTGGTTCTTACGATGACATAAAAAAAGCTGTCTCAAAAATTTGAGACAGCTTTATATTTTTAATGAAATGAGTAATTAAAATTTAATTACTGATTTCATTTTTTCGTTTTCTTCCATTACCAATTCGTCATCTACTAGGATTTTCCCTGAGTGCTCATCAATAATGATTTTCTTTCTCTGAGCAATTTCCATTTGCTTTTGAGGAGGAATTGTAAAGAATGATCCTTTCGGAGCGCCTCTTTCTAAGCCTACAACCGCTAAACCTGTAGAAGAGCTCGTTCTGATTCTGTGATAAGAAGCCAACAATCTTTCGTCGATTTTAGAAGCAAATTCTTTAGACTTTTCAAGAAGATATTCTTCTTCTTTCTTAGTTTCAGAAACAAGACCTTCCAATTCTTCTTTTTTGAATTTAAGGTGATTCTTCAAATCGTCAATTTTTGTAGTCAACTCATTCAAAGTTTCTTCTTTATGAGCGATTTTAGCTCCAAATTCCTTGATTCTTTTTTCAGAAAGCTGAATTTCAAGTTCCTGATATTCCATCTCCTTTCCTAAAGCTTCAAACTCTTTATTGTTTCTTACATTATCCTGTTGAGATTTGTATTTTTCAATAAGCGTTTTTGCATGGTTGATCACCTCATTTTTAGTATTGATCTGATCATTCTGCTCTTTAATATCTGCATGAAATTTTTCAGCTCTTGTTTCAAGACCTTCGATTTCAATTTCAAGATCTTCAACTTCGATTGGCAATTCTCCTCTTGTGTTACGGATTTCGTCTAATCTTGAATCAATGATCTGTAAATCATATAAAGCTCTTAATTTTTCTTCAACTGAAATATCTGTTAAATTTGCCATATCTAAAGGAAATAATTTACTGGGTTTGTTTTTTCACTAGATTTTAAGATTGCAAATGTACTAATTTTTTGTGATAAAATTTCAAATAATTGTTGAGCAACCCATTGTTCTGATTCATAATGTCCTACATCACAAAGTAATATTTTAGATTCTGCCTGAAAATAATCATGATATTTGAGATCACCGGTGATATAGGCATCACATTTTTTTGCAAGTGCAGATTTTATTCCACTTGCTCCGGAACCACCCAAAACCCCTACTCTTTTTATTTTTTTATCTGTAAAATCTGAATGTTTGATAACCTCAACATTAAATTTATCTTTAATAAATCTCAGAAAATCTTTTTCATCCATCTCCTGATCAAATTCACCATACATTCCCAATCCGGAATATTGATTGTCATTGTCTAAAGAATAAATCTGATGTGCCACCTCTTCATAAGGATGCGTTTCTTTCATTGCCAAAATAATCTGATTTTGTTTATATGCTTCAAAAATTACTGAAATCATACTTTCATCAGCGTTTTCCCTCACATTCTGCAGCCCCGAAAAAGGATTTGAGCCTTCAATAGGTCTAAAAGTTCCATTTCCTTCAGTTTTAAAACTACATTCATCATAAAAACCGATATTTCCAGCTCCTGCTGAAAAAAGAGCTTCTTTTAATTGTTCAGAATAATCACTTGGAACGTAAACATTTAATTGCTTTAAATTGTTTTTCTTAGGTTGAAGTATTTTTAAGTTTTTCAAGCCTAAGGCATTGCAAATTCCTGCATTTACTCCAAAATAATCATTATCAAAAGCGGTATGAATAGCATAAATAGCAACTTTATTTTCAATCGCTTTTAAAATAGCTCTTTCAACATAGTTCTTACCTGTAAGAGATTTTAAACCTGAGAAAATAATGGGATGAAAACACACCACAAGATTACAGTTTCTGGCAATCGCTTCATCAATTACATTTTCCAGCGCATCATGGCAAACCAGAATTCCAGAAATGTCACAATCCCCTCTCCCACATAATAATCCTACATTATCAAAATCTTCTGCCTGATTTATTTGTATTCTTTCTTCAATCTTTGAAATTACAGTATTTAGCTTCATTAAATAAATTTTATTCCTCAACGAAGATATTAAATTTAATATACTTAAGCCAAGAGGGAAATCAAACTGTAACTCAAAATACAAATTCGTTTTCCTACAACAATTGGTTATTGAAAATACACACTCTAAAATTATTAAAAAGCCGATTTTCAAAAAACCGGCTCAGTACAAACATTTAAAATACATTTGAAACTAATCTTTAAATAAGGATACTCTTGTAAAAGATTCTACCACCACTCCACAAGATGTATCTGACTGCATGGAAAGTAAATATCCTCTTCCAGGGTTAAGACTATCTGCATCTGCAATAGTGTAGAAATAAAATGTAAGAATATTCCCTGTTCCGCTAGAACCAGATGGAAGTAATTGAATTGAAGTAACTTCAAATCCGGAATCAGGGTTTCTAAAAGTTGATTTTACAGATCCTGAAGAATTAGATCCGGGTGTGACAGTAGCAATCAGTCTCCATATATGAACTTGTCCGTAGATTTCATTTTCACGCCATTTATTTGTTGCGGCAGTATAGATATTTGCCGTTACACCGGGAAATGGTACTGTTGTCTCCGGCCAGCTCGTGGTAGGACTTGCAGCAAACACTAAAGGTGTTGTATAGGTTACTGTTGCAGCCGTTCCATAAGTATTACCAGATGGAGTGAGGCTAAAGGAGGGTTTTACATTTGCGTTTCCAGAATTTATTTTAACGACACCGTCATTACCAGCCTGAGAATTTGTGGGAACAAAAAACTGTCTCCAGAGGGTACCATCCCAATACTGGAAATTATTAGCTGTCGTATTAAAAATTAAGGTTCCTGCTATAATGCTTCCATTTACAACACCTGCAGGTGGTATCGTTAATGGATTATTATCTGCAAGATTTGCATCTCTTTCTGCATCTGAAAGACGGGGAATAAGAAGCCCCTTCTGATTAGAAACAATATCCAGTACTGAAGCTCCATTAGGAGATGAAGTATTAATCCCGACTTGTGCATATATAATACTGCAAATAAAAACCGGAATAAAAAAAGTTAATAATTTTTTCATGATATAAGATTTTATTAATAAAGCTACAAAGTCTATCAAAAATATCTCAAAAAATAAATTTTTATTTTAACTATTTTATTCGTAATTTACATAATACAACAAATTGAAAATCAAATATTTAAAAGTAAAAGATCACTCATTTATGATTAAAAAAAAATTACATTAGAAAAAGTCTTTTAATAATCGAATCTTTGCTATATATTTAATGAAATTATTAACTTTTTTGTGAAATAGATCCCTAAAATGGAAAAAGAACACAATCTTATACCTGAAGATATTCTTTGGAAAAGATTCCTTTATCGTATAATTTATCGCTCCGATACCAAGCTCGGAAAACTCTTCGATATCATATTATTATCTTTAATTCTTATAAGTACTGCCATTATTATGATGGAAAGTATTCCCAAATTGGATAAAAAATTCCATGTCTATTTCATCATCTCTGAATGGATAATCTCTATATTTTTCACAGCAGAATACTGGTCAAGAATTGCTGTTCTGAAAAATAGAAAACATTATATTTTCAGCTTTTTCGGAATTATTGATTTTCTTTCGCTTGTTCCATTTTATTTAAGCTTTTTTTTTCCTGTTACAAAATATTTTCTGATCTTCAGAATGCTTAGAATGCTTCGTGTTTTCAGAGTTTTTAATCTGCTAGATTTTATGAATGACGGCTCTGTCATTGTACGTGCTTTAAAGAACAGTTCAAGAAAAATATATATTTTCCTTTTATTTTTAATTATTTTCTCAGTAATCGTTGGTTCTCTAATGTTTATGGTAGAAGGTGGAAGACCTGGTTTTGAAACAATTCCTCAGTCCATTTATTGGGCGGTAGTTACGGTAACAACGGTAGGTTATGGTGATGTTTCACCAATCACTCCGATGGGGAAATTTTTTGCGGTTATTTTGATGCTTGCCGGTTACTCGATCATTGCTGTTCCTACAGGAATTGTAACAGCGGAAATGAGAAACAAAAGACAAAACCTTGAATTAATTTGCGACCGATGCGGAAATGAAGATATTGATGATGATGCACGATACTGTAAACAGTGTGGCAAGAAATTGGCTTAATAGATTATATACAAATTGATCTATTAACCAAAATCGAAAAAATCATGGAACCACAAAAGAAAAATAAGCCCAATAGTTTAGTTCTTATCCTATTTGCTTTAATTGTATTGATGATTATTATTTATTTTATTCTTGTTATGTTTTTCCCTACAGTTTTTGATCTTATGAATACGGGAGACATCAAACCGGTATCACCAGATAAATAAAATTTCACAAAATAAAAAAAGGCTTTCCAAAAACGGAAGGCCTTTTTTTTCTGGTTAATTCTTAAGATTATTTGCGACAAAAAAAGAGACCAGTCAATTGACTGATCTCTTATAAAGAATTATAAATAAATTATTTTTTAATTGCTTTAATTGTCTGCTTAGAACCATCTTTCATATTAAGAACAACTAAATACATTCCTGCATTTAATCCTCCTAAATGAAGAGTAGATTCCGGCTTATCAAAAGTTTTCACCAATTTACCCGAGATATCTACTACTGAGATAGATTTCACATTACTTACATCTGAAATATTCAAGACATCAGCGAATGGGTTTGGATAAACTTTGATATCATTTTTAGCTTTAACAGTTTCTGAAGTTGACAAACTAGCGTCATAAGCGGAAAGCTGGAACTCTCCAGTAGTTGAAGCACCTCCTATAGTTCCGGTATATCTCCAAACACTTACATAAAGTGTAGTACCTGGCGCCTGACCTGTTAACGAAACTAAAGAATAAACACCACCTGCAGCATTATCATCATTACACGCAATGCTTGTCAATGTTCCACCACAAGTACCTGTATGAACAGAAAGTATAGTGTCTAACAATCCAGATCCAGTAACACCTTTAGTTTCTATAGTAATATTTCCACTTGCAGGAACTACTACTGTATACCAAACATTATCACCTCTACTTGTTTGACAAGAAGTTGTACCATCTGTAGTAGCCCCTACATTTGTAGTGGTAATTGCATTCTGAGCGAAAGTTGCACCAGGCGTTAAAGCAATAGCACCAGAACAAACATCATTAACTGGAGCAGGAGTAAGCAATGTAAAGGATACCGGACCTGCCCAAGTACTATTTTCAGAAGCACTACATTTAGATCTCACCCATACATAATATGTTGTTCCTGATGTTCCAGTAACTGCTTGTGTTGTTGCTGTAACACCTGGATATGTTGGAGTTGAAGAAGCTGTTGGTGCAGTTGGAGTTGTACCTACATACACATCATATCCATTGGCAGGTGCTGTTGCAGGTGCTGTCCAAGAAACGTTAGAGCCTGTAGTTGTTGGCGCACTTGAAGTTAAAGCAGTTGGCTCAACACACGCCGGAGCTGTTTCTACAATAAAATTGTCTACATAAAAGTTATAATCAGGTGTATCACTAACAGTTCCATCAGAACCAAAGACTGCAAATTTAACCTGATTAGATGTAGATGCTATGTTATAAGTAAAGGTATTATTAGTATTACTTGGTGCGTTAGCAGCATTCCATGTTTGAATAATTGCCCATGTCACTCCATTATCAGTAGACATAAGAACATTTACAACATCGTCGGATCCCATTGCTGAAGTTCCTGTACCTGAATATGTTGTTATACCATAATTAAACTTCACCTGATAACCACCAGCTGTTAAATTAAATACAGGAGAAATTAACCATCCTGCTCTACCAGTTGAATATAAGTTTATTCTTGCAGCACCTGTAGAAGTATTATTTAAAAAGCCGTCTTCAACCCAATAGTTTGTTGTACCCGTTCCAGGACCTGTAGAAGGTGTTCCTCCGTTAGCAAGCGTCCAGCAAGCTCCCGGGAAAGTAGAAAAATCATTTATATAACTTGGTACATAGGCATTACAAGCAGTTGTAAACGTAGTCATTAACGACCATACACTCTTATCTGTAGTACTACAAACAGATCTCACCCAAACATAATATGCCGTTGCAGCTGATAAGCCACTTATAGGAGCAGATACCGTTGTAGAAGTTACAGAATTTGTATTATCCAAAACTGTAGTTGCTGTCGGAGCAGTATTTGTAGTACTGTAATAAACTTCATACCCAATAGTAGGCACAGTTGTAGGAGCAGTCCAACCGATCGTAGCTCCAGCGTTCGTTATATTAGATGTTACGATTGCTGTCGGCTCTAAGCAAGAAGGTGCAACTTCCACAAAAATATCATCTAAACGAATAGATCGGCTACTACCTCCACCATGTCTAAACGCTAAATATTGGTTTGTTCCTACCGGAATATTCACAATATATGGTGACATAGTTGTGGTTAAACTTATAGGACTTCCTATAGCAACAAATGTAGCTGCATCGTTTGGATCAGATAATGTTCCAACTTCCATTGTGTATCCTGATCCACCTCCATTGGCTGAAAAACGAACTCGATTATTACCATTAGTTAGGTTAGTCGTCTGTGGTGAAACTAACATTCCTCCTCCAGTTGTAGCAGTATCAGTGTAAATATAATAACCGTTAGGTGAAGAAGTGAAAGCAGTTGTACTTACATATCCATATCCTGCCCATCCCGTAGGCTCAAGATATTTCCAACAAGTTGGCGCATTGGTATTTGTGGAAGAACCTACAGCTGTTGTGTCAAAATTTTCAGAGTAAGGAACATTAGATGCCAAACAAATTGTTGTAAACATTCTTATACTACAAGGTGTAGCAGGGGCAGTAGTTGTAGCAGTATAAGCAGTTACAGAATAATAATAAGTGGTTGCATTATTTAAAGTTGCAGTAATCGGATATGAAGTTGAACTTCCTCCAGCAACATCCGCATCTACTATATTATTTGCACCTGATGTTGTACCAACTTTTATTTTATAACCTGTCGCACCATTGATAACTGCCCAAGTTATTGTAGGATTAAGACTAACTCCAGTTGCATTTGCTGCTGGACTTGATACAGTTGGGCACAGACCTAGTGTTGTAAAATTAGCAGAACTTGACCAAACACCCTTATCTGTTCCATTACAATTACCTCTTACCCAATAATAATATTGTGTTGATGGAGTTAACCCTGATAAATTTGCTGTAACAATACCAGCACCAACCGACCCAGAAGGCGTAGTGGTAACAGTTGGGGCAGTTGAAGAAGTACTATAATAATATTCATAGCCGCTTCCTGGAGCAGTAGTAGAGGCTGTCCAACTAATTGTTGCTGCATTTGGAGCTAACGCAGATGAAGTAAGACCTGTGACTGTGCTTGCACAATTATATGTAGTAGTAAAAGAACCCGCAGTCACATAACCATTACCTGTTCCTGCTAAATTAGGTATATGAGAATATGTTGATTGTACGGTTCCATTTAATGCTTGTACCTGAACTTGATATGTGGTATTTTGGGTTAATCCAGTTAATGTTGCAGTATTTGTTGAAACAGGATTTCCGCTAAAATTAGTCCAATCACAAGCTCCTAATACTCTGTATTGTACATTATATATTGTAGCACCAGTTGGCGCCGTCCAATTTAACGTTGCGCCAACGTTAGTAACTGCAGTTGTAGCTGTAAAAGTTCTTACAGGTAATTGTGTACTTGGAGTCCAAGTATATTGCAATCCATTTGGAATTTTAACATTTATGTTAGTCGTTCCAGAGAAAAGCATTGTGCTAGTTTCAGCATTTCCCGTAACAGCCTTTGACCAGTCACATGTACTACTAGTAGGTACATTACCAACCATTAGCGGGCTTACATTTGTAGCATAAACTACACTATTACCTCTAATTCCTACTTGTGGTGTAGTTCCAGTAGTACTTACAGTTCCAGGATTAGTACAGTCACCGTAGACAATATTAATTGCACCTGTAAGATAGTTTAAACGAATCTGAAAGTTTAATCTTTCACTCGTTCTGTTATTATAATTTGCATGATCCTGATATTGAACTACAAATTCGGTTCCTAAATCCTGATACCTAACTTCCGGAACAGCTCCTGTAGCAGTAGAAGAAGCTCCGTCTTGCCCAAAACCTGCAATTGCTCCAGTAGTTGATCCTAAACTCGATAAAGGACTATAATTCGTTCCAGTAGGTGCAGCACCGAAAGTTATAAAACCATTTCCACTGATATAAATACTATTTACTGTTACTCCACCATAAGTAAAAGGACTAGGCAAAGTAATTGCAGCTGAAATATCATTATCGTAAGATGTATTCGTTCCTGATGGAAATACTTTTGTACCTCCTGTAATTGGTGTATAAGTAGCATTTGTACTTTTAGAAAAAGAATATGCTGCAATATTTGTTTGGGCAAATGTACTGCTACCTGCTAAAAGTAATGTTGTCGCTGTCAACACACTTGTTAACCATCCCTTCTTTTTTTTAACATGTTTGAAGGAGGAATTTCCAAAAATGTTCTTTTGAGGATTGCCCGTCGGTTCTTTCCGACAAAGCAAACCAAAGTAGTTGTTTTTCATATTCAGTTAAATTAAAATTAGAGGGCTAAATTAATAAATATTAACATTACAATTCAAAAAAAATGTTAATATTTTAAAAACATATCAACAATGAAGCTAAATCAATAAAATATCTTTAAACAAACATTTAATTACATTTATAAACCATCCAATATAAAAAACTAAATATCAACGATTTAACATAATCCCAAACCCTACCTATTTAACCATAATTAAATCTCTAAAAAAAATAATCTTATAAAATATTTCACTTATAAAATAAAGAAATCGCAACCTAAAATTAGAATGCGATTGTTTTTTTGTATCTTATTTAAATAATATCAGTTCAGATAAAACTCATATTTATTAAGAAGCTGAATGTTTTTAATTAAATCTCCATTAAGATTTACCGAATGCTTCATCGATTGAACCTCAATATGAGAATCATCCTCAATATTTTTGATATAAAATTTAAACTTTTGATTTCCTTGGTTTTCATTCAATACATTTCTGAAGAAACTAAGGTCTTCCGGTCTAAAATCCATCACATCCATCACCAACGAAATACTCTTGGCAAATTTTTCAAAAGCTTCCTGCAATTCAATCACTTCATTCACATTGACGAATACCCTCCCATCTTTTACCTGAGCAAACTTTATTTTTAAAATTACAAAACGTTGCACTTCGAGCTTCTCTTTCAGCTTCATATAATCACGGTCTCCTAACCTGAAAGAATATGATCCCGAATAATCTTCTAATGTTAAAAAAGCTACTTTTTCACCACTTCTAAAACCATCTTTTACAACATATTCTGTGATCAATCCGGCAACAGTATACTCTTTTCCGCCACCACCATTTTCCCTTTCTTTTTGTAGAGTTTTCCAGTCTTTTTTCTTTTCTTCAAACAATTCTTCCTGTTTATTTGCAAAAGCCTGTTCTTTGTAAGCATCTACCTCATCAAGATTTAAAAATCCGAAAACTCCTTTTGGCTCAGCTTTTTTGGTTACTTCTTCTATAATTTCTTCTTCACCTGTTGATAATTCATCAGACACAATTTCAATTAAATCCGCAACTTCATCCACAGAATCTTTTTCCAGAATCGGAACCTCATCAATTACCACTTTTGCTTCTTCATCTTTTTCAAGAACAGACTTTTTTGAAAGACTTCCCTGCATAAACTGGTATTGAAATTTAAACTCATCCAACGGATGCGCAGAAAGATAGAAACCAATCGTTTCTTTTTCTTTATTTAATTTATGCATATTTGGCCATTCCGGGCAAGGCAATAATTTGGGTTGCTCAATCTGAACTTCCTCAGCAAAATCAGCAAAAAGAGAATGCTCCATCTCATTTTTACTCTCCTGAAAACTTTGTCCATATCTTATTAAACGTTCCAAGTTGGTTCTTCCCGCCATATCAATATCGAAATACTGACCTCTGTGGAAAGAATCTAATTCATCAAATGCACCCGCAACCACCAAACTTTCCGCCACTCTTTTATTCATCTGAGAAGGTAAAATTCTTTCGAAAAAATCATAAATATTTTTAAATCTTCCGTTGGCTCTTTCTCTGGTAATCCCTTCACTTGGACCTTCACCAATTCCTTTTATCGCTCCCAAACCAAAACGTATCTGTCCTTTTTCGTTTACCGAAAATTTGTATTGTGATTCATTTACATCAGGTCCCAAAACATCAACACCCATACTTTTACAATCTTCCATGAACATTGTAATCGATTCGGTATTATTAATGTTATTACTCATTACACTCGCCATATATTCTGCCGGATAATTTGCTTTTAAATAAGCTGTCTGATACGCAATAAATGCATAACAAGTGGAGTGAGATTTATTGAAAGCATATTCTGCAAAGGCTTTCCAGTCGTTCCATATTTTCTCTAAAGGACCTTCATCCAGATTGTTTTTTCTTCCGCCTTCAATAAATTTGGGATACATTTTATTAAGAACCTCGATTTGTTTTTTACCCATCGCCTTTCTTAAAGTATCGGCTTCACCTTTTGTAAAATTGGCCAATTTTTGAGACAAAAGCATTACTTGTTCCTGATACACCGTAATTCCGTAGGTTTCCTTTAAATATTCTTCTGTTTCCGGTAAATCGTAGACAATTTCTTCGATACCATGTTTCCTGTTGATAAAGTTTGGAATATATTTAATCGGACCTGGTCGATACAGTGCATTCATGGCAATCAAATCAGCAAAAACCGTTGGCTTCAGTTCTCGCATATATTTCTGCATCCCAGGACTTTCATATTGGAAAATCCCGACTGTTCTTCCTTCTTTAAATAACTGATAAGTTTTAGCATCATCTAAAGGAATTAAATCAGGATCAATATCAATTCCATGTCTTGCTTTAACTATTTTTAAGGCATCTTTAATAATCGTCAAAGTTCGAAGACCCAAAAAGTCCATCTTCAAAAGCCCTGCACTTTCCGCTACCGAGTTATCAAATTGCGAAACCAAAATATCGGCATCTTTGGCAGCAATCGTCACCGGAACCAAATTACTCACATCTTCCGGCGTAATAATAACTCCACAGGCATGAATTCCGGTGTTTCGGATACAGCCTTCCATCTTTTTTGCACTTGACAAAACGTCATGACGTGCATCACCGGGAGTATTAAGAACATACTTCATCTCATCGACAAGCTGTTGTTCTTCAGGCTTTAATTTATCATATTTTGATAAAGCTTTTGCAATATTCATCCCCGGACTTGGCGGAATTAGTTTTGCAATATTATTAGTATCGGGAATCGGTAGATCTAAAACTCTTCCCGCATCCTTAATAGCAGATTTTCCACCCAAAACCGAATAGGTAATAATCTGTGCAACCTGATTTTTACCATATTTTTCTACAACCCATTTAATAATTTTATCTCGACCTTCATCATCAAAGTCGATATCAATATCGGGCATCGAAACCCTTTCAGGATTTAAGAATCTCTCAAAAAGGAGATCATATTTAATAGGATCAACATTGGTTATCCCAATACAATACGCAACTGCAGAACCTGCTGCAGAACCACGACCGGGACCAACCCAGACTCCCATTTTTCGAGCTTCGTTACAGAAATCCTGTACAATCAAAAAGTAACCGGGATAACCTGTATTGGCAATAACTTCAAGTTCAAAATCTAGACGTTCTTTAATCTCGTCTGTAATTCCGGTTTCTATATATCTTCTTTTTGCTCCTTCGTAAGTTAGATAGGTTAAATAAGCCATCTCGCCGCGTTTTCCTCCATCCACATCGTCTTCTGCATGAATAAATTCTTCAGGAATATCAAACTTAGGCAAGAGTACATCTCTTTTTAAAGTATAAGGACTGAATTTTGCCGTAAACTCTTCATATGCATCAAATGCATCAGGATAAGCCAGAAAAGCCTCTTTTATTTCATGTGAATTTTTAATATAATATTCTCCGGTTGCTAAACCTCTTCTTTTTCCAAAGCCTTTCCCAATAGGAGTTGTCAGCTTTTCACCATCTTTAATACAGCTTACAATATCCTGAATATTAGAATCATCTTTATTGGTATAATAGGTTTGATTCTGAGCTAATATTTTAACATTATATTTATCCGCAAAATGTAATAAAACATCGTTTAAATGCTCTTCTTCAGGCAGTTTATGATTTTGAATCTGAACATAAAAATCATCTTCAAAAGTTTCTTTCCACCATTTGAAAAGTTCCTCCCCTTTTTGTTCACCCGTATTTAGAATCGCATCAGGAATATCCCCATTAATTCCCGAAGTTAAAGCGATCAATCCTTCTTTATATTCTGCGATCAATTCACGACTGATTCTCGGAACTCCGAAATAAAATCCTTTTAAAAATCCTATACTCGAAAGTTTAGCTAAATTTTTATATCCATTAAAATCTTTCGCCAACAAAACTACTTGCGTTCTTCTGTCGGGATCGTCTTTAGTAAATTGTTTCTGCTCGTAACGGTCTGAAATATAAAATTCACAACCTACAACAGGAATCAAAGGTTCAGAAACAGGCTCTTCTTCATTGAATTCCGTTCCATTTTCTTCAGCCTCCTGTTTTTTTGCTAAAAATTCTTTATGCTTTTTTGAACGGTCGGAATTAGCAGATTCAACTGCAGAAACAAATTTGAAAGCTCCCATCATATTTCCCAAATCGACCATTCCGACTGCAGGAAAATTTTCTTCTGAAGCTTTCTTTATTAAATCATTAATCCCTGAAGTTGCCGTAAGTGTTGAAAAAACACTTTTATTATCGAAGTTAAAATATCTTCCTAAATCAATATCATCGATGCTTCCAACATCAGACTGCTTTTTCTTATTATTAAAATCCGCAACCTGTCTTCTGATAATAATACCAAAAGGCTTAATCGGGTTTGGATGTAATGTTTTAAAATAAGCAAGTTGATCTTCGGAAGTTTTCAGAACCTCAGCAGGAATTATCCCAATACGCATCATTTCGAAAAAAACCTGAGCCGTAGCATTTACATCCGCAGCTGCATTGTGTGCTTCATCAAACTTATGACCATATAATTTTTCGTATAACTCTTCCAGCTTCGGAGACTTATATTTCCCACCTCTTCCACCACCTAACTGACAATAATTTGTCCCCAGAATCATGGTATCGGCTCTTGGTTTTTCCTGAAGATTATCTTGGATATTTTTTCTAAAAAATTCAGCACCTACAATATTGTAATCAAACTCAACATTATGCCCGGAAACCACTCTTACTCGTTCTAAAACTTTAGAAAATTCTTCTAAAATTTCTTGTAAATCGCGACCTTCGTTATTAGCAATTTTGGTTGTAATTCCGTGAATTCTAGCGGCGTTAAATGGTATATCATACCCCTCCGGTTTTATTATATAATCCTGATTTTCTAATAAATTGCCCTCTTCATCATGCAGTTGCCATGCAATCTGTACCATTCTTGGCCAGTTGTCTGAATCTGATAGTGGGGCATTGAAATTTTTCGGTAAACCTGTGGTTTCTGTGTCAAAAACTAAATACATGTAACTTTTCTAGCTTTTAATTAAAAAGAGAATGTAAAGTTACTTCAATTTTTATAATTTTTTCAGATAACTTTAAATAGAAAAACAACTACCTTTTTTAACATCACAAGAAGAACATTAAAAACGAAAATTTTAACAAAAAAACCAAATATTTTTTTACTAATTTAATAACAGTACCTAGAGAAAATTATTAATTCATATATTTGCTATTTATAATCGTGTAATAATTTTTTATAATCTATCATGAAAAAACATTTACTTTTAGTAAGTACATTGGCAATTTCTCTCATGAGTGCACAAAGTAACGATGCATTAAATAGGGAATTTGAAAGACAGAATAAAGAGAACAATGCAAAATTTGACTCTTATGTTGCAAAGCGCTACGGAACAGATAAGTCTCCAGAAGTTTTAAAGGAAATAGAAAAACAGAGAGCAAACCTTGCTGGATTTTATTTTAACCAACCCTACTTTCATCAAGCAGATGATTTAGATCAAGTAAAAAACTCTAACGCAGATTTTTTACAAAATGGTACTATCACAGGATTAACAGGATCCTTCAATGGTGAAAATATTAAATATACTGTATTTGATGGTGGTCGCGCATTTGAAGGGCATGTTGTTTTTAATAATATACCTAATCGTATTGTTAATAAAGAAGACCCAAGTATGAACTATAGTGCTCACGCAACTGCAGTTTCTGGTTTTATTGGCTCAAAAAATATGCCATATACTTTCCAACTTACGGGGGGGGGGACACATTCTGTGAACTTTAAAGGTATTGCGTCTAACTCAACATTTGACAACTATGCTTTTGCAAGCTCCATGTTACCAGGTAGTCTTGACATGACAACTGTTTATCAAAAGATATTAATTGCTCAACCTAAAATTTCTAATCATTCATACGGATCAAACCAAGGTTGGTCAGATGCTGCAGTTAATGGTGCTTGGGTATGGTTTGGAACATATAATGCTGGTGCATATACGGATTTACAGGGAACTTATTATGTAAATGATAGAAATTACGATTTAATTGTTTATAGCAACCCTTCATACGTAATAGTTAAATCTGCTGGAAATTATTTTGGCATGGGACCAACTGGCAACACTATGCCTAAATATTATGTAAACTCAGGAAATGCTGTTGCTTTTCCAGCTGGTGCTACACTTCCTCCCAATAACTGTGCATTAGGATATGATTGTATCGGCCCAGGTTCACTTGCTAAAAATATTATTGTAGTTGGTGCTACAGATATTATAACAAGTAATGACAAAAGATACACTACATCTCTTGATGTTATTAAATCTGATTACAGTAGTGCTGGCCCAAGAGATGATGGGGCTATTAAACCTGACATTACAACTACGGGAACTGATGTTGCTCACGCTAGCACTGCTGAAGATACTGTGGGTAGTCAACTGATTTCCGTTGGAAGCGGAACTTCTTATTCTGCACCTGTAGTTACTGGAATTATTGGTTTATGGATGCAAATTTATAAGCAATTATTTCCTGCATTAGAATTAAACGCTGCTTCTGCTAAGACATTAACCATACATTCTGCTTCCGAAGCAGGAAACATTGGACCTGATCCATGGCATGGTTGGGGATATATTAATGCTAAAAAAGGAGCTGAATTATTAGTCGGAAAATCAAATAATACCGTTATTTTTGCTGACGAAACATTAGTAAGTGGAAATACAAATTCAAAAGTGGTTAAAGCTTCAGGAAGTGAGCCTTTAAAAGTTACAATTTCATGGATTGATCCTGCGGGAACTACTTCATCTGCCCATAACAGTAGAGTATCTAAGTTAGTAAATGATTTAGATTTAAGAATAATAGATACATCAACAAATACGATCTACTACCCATGGAAACTTGATGCAAATAATCCGATGACACCTGCAACTAAAGGTGATAATACGGTAGATAATGTTGAACAAGTTGTTATTGATGCACCAGTTGCAAATAGAAATTATAGAATTGAAATAACTAATAAAGGTACTCTATTAAATGATGCTATACCAGCTATTGCAACTCCTCAAAACTATTCAATAATCGTTACAGGATTCAATGAGGTTCTAGGAACAAAAGATGTTACAAACCCAGCAAATGGAATTGTTATCGCGCCAACTCTTACAAAAGATGTTGTAAACATTTTGAAAGCACCTAAAAAATCAAGCTTTACAGTATATGATTTATCTGGTAAGAAGTTACAAAACGGTGTAATTAACAGCGCTCAAGAAACTGTTAATTTATCTTCTTATATCAATGGTATTTACATCATTGAAGTAAAAACTGATAAAGACGTTATTTCTAAGAAAGTTATCAAAGAATAATTGTAATTCAGATATAATTTTACGCAAAACACTAACACTTGTTAGTGTTTTGTTTTTTTATGTATATTTGCTTTCTATGGAAAATACACTTCACGAGAAAGTTTCAAAAGATATTTTGCTTAAAGCTTACAATCACATGATGCTTGCAAAAGCCATGGCAGATATTTATGAAGAGAACAGAAATGTTACGAAATATGTTCATAGTACATCAAGAGGTCATGAGGCTATTCAGCTGGCAACGGCTTATCAATTAAAGAAGGAAGACTGGGTTTCTCCTTATTATAGAGACGAAAGCATTCTTTTGGGGATAGGTTTTCAACCTTACCAATTGATGTTACAGTTATTAGCAAAAGCAGATGATCCTTTTTCTGGAGGTAGATCTTACTATTCTCACCCTTCCAGCAGAGATGAAGACAAACCGAAAATCATTCATCAAAGTTCGGCAACTGGAATGCAGACAATCCCGACAGCAGGAGTTGCTCAAGGAATAAAATATATTCAGGATTTTAATTTACAGCAATTTGAAAACAATCCTGTTGTTGTTTGTAGTCTTGGAGATAATTCTGTGACTGAAGGCGAAGTAAGTGAAGCGTTGCAATTTGCTGCTCTACATCAACTTCCTATTATTTTCTTGGTTCAGGATAACGAATGGGGAATTTCAGTTACCAAAGAAGAGGCCAGAACTTGTGATGCCTATGATTTCGTAGCCGGATTTGAGGGCTTGGGAAGAATGCGAGTTGACGGAACCAATTTCGTTGAAAGCTTCGAAGTGATGAAAAAAGCTGTAGATTTTGTAAGAGCAGAGAGAAAACCTTTGGTTGTTTGTGCAAAAACAGTTTTGATCGGTCATCATACTTCCGGAGTGAGAAGAGAATTCTATAGAGATGAGGAAGATTTAACAAAGCACAGAGCAAAAGATCCGGGAGAAATCCTGAGAAACCAATTGCTGGAATCTGGTGTTGATGAAGAATTATTAAAACAAATCACTAAAAAAGCTCGTCTTGAAGCCGAAGAAGCATTCGAAAAAGCTCAGAAAGCTGAAGACCCGAAGCCTGAAACAGTGATGCAACATATCTTTGCACCAACTCCTATTACAGAAGAAGTAGGAATTCGTGAACCGGAAGGCGGAGAAAAAATTGTGATGGTGGATGCTGCCATTCATGCCATTCAGGAAATCATGTGGAAACATCCGGAAGCATTGTTATACGGACAGGATGTTGGAGAAAGAATCGGTGGTGTTTTCCGTGAAACAGTAACTTTAGGAAAGAAATTCGGAAGCAAAAGAGTTTTCAATACCGCGATTCAGGAAGCTTATATTATCGGTTCTACAACCGGAATGAGCGCAGTTGGTTTGAAACCAATCGTAGAAGTACAGTTTGCAGATTATATTTATCCGGGAATCAATCAGTTGATTACAGAGATTTCAAAATCAAGTTATCTAAGTCAGGGTAAATTCCCTGTTAGCAATATCATCCGTGTTCCAATCGGAGCTTACGGCGGGGGCGGACCTTATCACAGTGGAAGTGTTGAAAGTATTCTAGCGAATATTAAAGGAATAAAAATCGCTTATCCAAGCAATGCAGCCGATTTCAAAGGTTTATTAAAAGCTGCTTATTACGATCCGAATCCTGTTGTAATGTTAGAGCATAAAGGTTTATATTGGAGCAAAGTTCCGGGAACTGAAGATGCAAAAACGATTGAACCTGCTGAAGATTATATTTTACCTTTCGGAAAAGGAAAAATCGTAATTGAAGCTGACGAAAATCAAATCAAAAAAGGAAATACTGTAGTTATAATTACTTACGGAATGGGAGTTTACTGGGCGAAAGAAGCCGTGAAAAACTTCAATGGTAAAGTGGAAGTAATTGATTTAAGAACCCTTATTCCTTTGGATGAAGAATTGGTTTTTGAAAGAGTAAAAGCACACGGAAAATGTATTGTTTTAACGGAAGAACAGCTCAACAATTCTTTCGCAGAAGCTTTTGCACACCGTATTTCCAAAAACTGTTTCAAGTATCTTGATGCACCTGTAGAAACGATGGGATCACTTGATACTCCTGCAGTTCCTATTAATTTAGTTTTGGAAAAAGAAATGCTTCCAAATGCTGAAAAGCTCACGAAGAAAATTGATGAAATGCTGAAATATTAATTCAGACAAAAAATAAATAATAAGACCTCTAAAATTTTTAGAGGTTTTTTTGTACAGTTTTTGCTAACTTGGTTATACAAATTTTACATTTAAATGATCACAACAAAATACGTCAATTACAGACAGGTTCTTAACTTATCAGGATTTCACTTAATTCTAATTGCTGCTTGGTGTACTTTGATTGCTGTACTTTTTCATGTTTTTCATTGGGACTGGATGATTATTCCTTGGGTTCCTGTTGCTTTGATTGGTACAGCAGAAGCATTTCTGGTCGGTTTTAAAAATAATCAGGCGTATGATAGGTTGTGGGAAGCCAGAAAGATTTGGGGCGGAATTGTGAATTCAAGCCGTTCATTTGCATCTATGGTTTATGCTTTTGATACCAATAATGAAAATTTAGGAAAATTTAATATAGAAGACCGCAAGAAAAAGATTGTTCACCGTCATATTGCGTGGTTATATGCTTTTCGTGAACAGCTTTTAGTTCCGGCCGAATGGGAGCATATTAAAGTAGAAGAAGAGCATTTCAAAAACATAGATCACAAACGAAACCGTCTGATAAAAGCAGGTTTTCCGGATTATGGAAGAACTCCTATTTTTCTCAATAAATATTTATCGGAAGAAGAAGCTGATCTGCAATCCCATTATAAAAATTTTGCAACTTACCTTATTGCTCAGCAATCGAAAGATGTAAATGAGCTGAAAAACATGGAAGCCATTTCAGAATTCAATCAGATACAGTTGCAAGACTGCCTTAATGAATTTTACACTTTGCAGGGACAAGCCGAGAGAATTAAAAAGTTTCCTTTACCTAGACAGTTTGCAAGTACCGCTTTTATTTTTAATATCATCTTTATTATGTTACTTCCTTTAGGCTTGGTAAGCGAATTTGCCAAGCTTGGAGATTGGGGAATTTGGGCCTCTATTCCTTTTTGTATTACGATTGGATGGATCTATATTATTATGGAATTGGTGGGTGATTATTCTGAAAACCCTTTCGAAGGATTAATGTTTGATATTCCTATGCTTTCGATTTGCAGAAATATAGAGATTGATCTTTTACAGATCACAGGCGAAAGCGAACTGCCTGATTCGATTACTTCTAAAAACGGAGTTTTAGTTTAATTAAAATTGTAATTTTTTTTTTTAACATCGAATTGCTTGCAGCCCGACCTGAGTGGAGCTCTTTTTACAATTTTAGGAAAGGAAAAGCTGTGGGAAATTGTAAAAAATCGGGAACGGAGGACGGAAAAGCTGCTCTAAATAAAATCAACGAAAAAGCTTTGATTACAGAATAATTTTGGTTGTATTTTTCACTTCAGAGATCGTAAAAGAACTGTGTGTACTTGCAATATGCTGTAAAGTCGTGAGCTTGGTCAGCATAAAATTTCTGTAATCGTCCATATCTTTCAGGCAAATTTTCAAAATATAATCGTAGTCTCCGCTTACATGGAAGCATTCTGTGACCTCCTGAAGATTCATCACTTCTTTTTCAAACTGCATCACATATTCTTTTTTGTGCTGAGTTAATTTCACATGGCATAAAATCAGAAATTTCCTGTCAATTTTTGTTTTGTCTACCAAAGCAACATATTTGGAAACCACACCTGAATTTTCGAGCTTTCGAATGCGTTCATATACCGCAGTTACCGAAAGACCAAGCTTGTAAGACAGTTCTTTGGTGGTTTGTTTGCAGTCTTCCTGTAAATATTGGAGTAGTTTTTTATCGGTTTCATCAAAAGTCATAGATAATATTTTATTAAAATTAAGAATAAAGCAAATATAACCAACTTAAAATCTAATAAAATTAAATTATATAGTTTTATTTTCTAAATATTTGAATTATAGTTGTTATAAATATCAGAAATATTCATTTTTAAAACAAAAAAATATGAACCATTTCAATGCAGCAAATGAAATACAGGATCTTCAGTATTTCGGTGAATTCGGAGGCGTAAATCCTTCAATTTCTGACAGCTCAACGTATACTTTTCTTTCAGCGAAAACAATGTTTGATACTTTTGAAGGAAATGCGGAAGGTTGTTATCTATATTCAAGACATTCATCACCGATGAATCTTTATCTTTCTGAGGCTTTGGCAAAAATGGAAAATACCGAAGCTGCTAATGTAACCGCTTCAGGAATGGGTGCAATCACTTCTGTTTTGATGCAAGTGTGCAAATCAGGTGACCATATTATTTCAAGCAGAACAATTTACGGCGGAACGTATGCTTTTATGAAAAATTTTCTGCCACCTTTCCAGATCGAAACTTCATTTGTAGATATCAATAATTTTGAATCTATAGAAAATGCTATTAACGAAAACACAAAGATTATATATTGCGAAAGTGTAAGCAACCCTCTTTTGGAAGTTGCCGACCTTAGAAAGCTTTCGGAAATCTGTAAAAAACACAATCTAAAACTTATTGTAGACAATACTTTTTCTCCACTTACCATATCTCCTACTCTTTTGGGAGCAGATATTGTAATTCACAGTCTAACAAAATTCATTAACGGAAGCAGTGATACTGTAGGTGGAGTTTATTGTGGAAGCCAAGAGTTTATTAATGATACCAAAAATGTAAACAACGGAGCGTGTATGCTTTTAGGGCCTACAATGGACAGTTTCCGATCGGCAAGTATTCTTAAAAACTTAAGAACTCTTCACATCAGAATGAAGCAGCACAGTCATAACGCCTTATTTTTAGCTGAAAAATTTGAGGAAAATGGTTTAAAAGTTTCATATCCGGGTTTAAAATCTCATAAAAATCATGAATTAATGAAAAGCATGATGCATGAGGAATACGGATTTGGTGGATTACTGACCTTAGACGCAGGAACAACTGATAAAGCCAACGAACTAATGGAAATGATGCAGCAGGAAAATCTGGGTTATTTAGCGGTAAGTTTAGGCTTTTATAAAACATTATTCTCATGCTCCGGAAGCTCAACTTCATCAGAAATTCCTGAAGAAGAACGTGAAGAAATGGGAATTTCTGACGGATTAATAAGATTCTCAATCGGTCTCGATCACGATATTGAACGTACATACGAAAAGATGAAAGAATGCATGCTCAAAACAGGCGTTCTAAACCATGAAACCATTTCATCCATATTCTAATTATTGTATAAAAGCTGTCAAAATTTTGACAGCTTTTATTATTTTTTAGAAAAATTTCAGATTCTTAATGTCATTCTGAACGCAACGAAGTGAAGTGAAGAATCTTTTTTATAAGCAGAGATTCTTCCTTCCTGAAAGTGACAAACTATATTTAAACTTTATGAAAATGTTTTGGGAATGCATTCTCTGGTTTCATTTTTAAAACATTTAATAAAATCCATGATTTTAAGAAACCATACCCGTAAGAAAACATTTGAATGTATGTTGAAATAACTGCCATTGATGCAATGGCGATATTTTTAGTAACAATGGTAGCATGAATCAAAACCATGAAAGTGTACAATCCGAATAGAGAAAGAACAAAACCTTTTCCCAAAATAAAATATTCAATAAATCCTAAAACATATCCCAGCAAAAATAGAGTTGGAAATGCGAAAGAAATTTTCACGTAATCAGGATGTCTTTGATTAAGAATTGGTCTTGCGCAACCAAACTGATACACCTGTTTTGAAAACTTTCCAAAATCTACTCTTCGTTTGTGGTACACCGCAATATCATCAAAAAAAGCAGTCGTAAAACCGTTTTCCCAAAGTGTCATCGAAAGATCAGGATCTTCACCAATTCTCATCTCTGAAAAACCACCTACTTTCTCGAAAATCTCTTTTTTCACGCCCATATTAAAACTTCTGGGCTGAAATTTTGAAACAGATTTTTTATTTCCTCGGATTCCACCTGTCGTAAAAACAGAAGTCATAGAATATGAAATTGCTTTCTGCATCAAATTAAAGCCTTTATGCGCTTTATCGGCACCTCCAAAAGCATCACAAGGAATAGTAAGAATATCGTTTTTAATATTTTCAATATAATCTTTCTCTACAATCACGTCACTATCTACAAAAACCAACCAATCATTTGCCGCTCTTTTTGCCCCGTAATTTCTCGACAAACCAGGTCCTGAATTGGTTTTTTTGAAATATTTTATAGTTAAAATTTCTTCAAATTGATGAATTGTAGGTTTCAAATCAATTAAAGAACCATCATCAACGATAATCACCTCAAAGTCTTTATCAGTCTGAGAATTGAGTGAATTTAATAGCTCGAAAAGTTCATCTTTTCGGTTAAAAATAGCAACAACGATGGAAATAGTAGGTTTCAAATTGAACATTTTTCAAAATTAACCATTTTGTGATACAGTTTGCAAATGTAGAATTGAATTCTTCGTTAAAAACAAAAAATAGTTACTTTTATAAAAAAATTTCATGTCTGATTTCCGACTAAAAGTTTTTCTGGAAGTAAAAAAACATCTGAATTTCTCTAAAGCTTCCGAAGCTCTTTTCATCACTCAACCTGCGGTGAGCAAGCACATTAAGACTCTGGAAGATGAATTGGGAGTTCAGCTTTTTGAACGAACCAAACAAGGCGTGAAGTTAACTTTGGAAGGCGAAAAATATTCGACTTTTGCAGAAGAGATCATCAATCTTTACGAAGAAGGAAAATTCTTCATGAATCAGGTTAAAAATAAGTATGACGGAACCCTTAAAATCGGAGCAAGTACCACCATTGCACAATATATTCTTCCGAAAATTCTGGCACAATTCGCTTCGCAACATAAAGGAATCGAGATTACCTTATTCAACAATAACACAGAAGAAATTGAAAATCTACTGATTCAGAAAAAAATTGATTTAGGATTTATTGAAGGTATTTCCGGAAAATCTCAACTGAAATATGCAGAAATTGGAAAAGACGAATTGGTCTGTACCGTAAATGCAAATCATCCTTTGGTAAAAAGAAACAGTTGCTCTATTCAAGATATTTTGCAGTTTCCATGGGTGTTTCGGGAACAAGGTTCGGGAAGTCTCGATATTTTAAATGTTTATTTAAAACAGATTGGAATCCACAGAAAAGACATTCAAACTGAGGCTTATCTTGGAAGCACCGAAAGCATAAAATCGTATTTAAAAATATCAGATTGTATTGGTTTTGTTTCCGTTTATTCTATTACAGACGAAATTCTTGCCGGAAAGTTAAAAATTTTAGATATCGATAACTTAGAAATGCTACGCTCTTTCTATTCAGTAGAACTTCATGGTTCCTTAAAAAATATTCCCAAACTATTTTTGAACTTCTTAAACAATAACATAAAGTAATAATACATAATCTTTTATCATAACTGAATGTGATTTGGTTTTCAGAATTTTGTAGAAAGAAATTCATCGTTATGATACAAAACATTTCACCTTCGCTCAGAAAATTTATTTTTGTTCTTGCTTTATTTACTTGCTTATTTCCATTTATAGATGCTCCCTTAGCGTTGGTATTAGGATTTTTGGTTTCGTCAATAGTTCCAAATTCATTTAAAAAATATCTGGGAAAGCTCACTCATTTTCTGTTACAATTCTCTGTGGTGGGCTTAGGATTCGGAATGAATATTCATGAAGCACTGAAAGCAGGAAAAGAAGGATTCGTATTTACAGTGGCATCTATATTTCTCACATTAACCGCAGGAATTCTTATCGGAAAGTTTTTGAAAATACGGAAAAACACTTCTACCCTAGTTTCTGCAGGTACTGCAATTTGTGGAGGAAGTGCAATTGCTGCAATAGCACCGGTTATTAATGCCGACGAAAATGAAACCTCAGTTTCTTTGGCTACTATTTTTGCACTCAATTCTATTGCATTATTTCTCTTTCCCGTTTTAGGGCATCTTTTCAGTATGGATCAGCATCAGTTTGGACTTTGGTGTGCTGTTGCGATACACGATACAAGTTCAGTTGTTGGTGCATCTTCAAAATTTGGGAATGAAGCTTTGAAAATTGCGACCACAGTAAAATTAGAACGTGCATTGTGGATTATTCCTATAAGTTTGCTTTTTGCATTTATCAATAAAAAGAATGGAACTGGTAAAATAAAGATCCCCTATTTCATTTTTCTGTTTGTATTGGCAATTGTAGTAAGTTCTTATATTCCTGCTGTGGAAGCTATTTCAGGACACATCGTTTTTCTTGCTAAAAAAGGTTTAACACTTACTTTATTTCTTATTGGTTCAAACATGAGCATCACTGCTTTAAAAGCAGTTGGAATTAAACCCTTAATTCAGGGTGTCTTGCTTTGGGCGCTTATTTCTGTGGGAAGTTTGTTGGTTATTTTGTGGATGTAAATAATAATTTTCTTTCATCCTTTAACCTTATCTCAATTAATAAAATATTCCTGATTTAAAGTAAAACTACTGAAATGATAAATAAAACCAAAGAAAAACTGAACAGCAGTAACTTAGAAAGACTTTTAAAATAAAAAAGCTCGAGATGATAAAGCGAGAAAAATAGGATAAAAGAAATTACAAAACCGATAAGAATACAAATCAACACACTTTGTACATAATTCTCTTCCGGTAAAGGATTTTAAAAAACAATAAAACAAAGAATGGAAGCGATCAAAAGAAAGCTTCCACTCCATAATTCTGTTGTATATTTTGATTTTTTAGAATTCGCTGGTGTTGATTTTGAAGAAAAATCCAAACTCAGTAAATCTGCAAGAAAATCTAAACCATCAAAAATATTAAAAGACATATTTTTATTCTTCTTTATTCTCTAATTTATGAACTTTTTTAGTTCCCTCATACATTTCATACTGTAAAAATCGCGTTTCCAGTTTTCCGTTGAAAAGTTTTATTTTTCTTGAAGGTCGAAGTCCTATTTTCTTTACTGCTTCTAAGTCTGAAGAAATCAGCCAAGCCAAAGTATTTGGATAATTCGTTTTGAAAGTATCTCCTATTTTTTTGTAAAAATCGTCATCATTAATAGAAATTCTCTCATCGTAAGGCGGATTAAAAACCATCAACAATGGAAATAAATCCTTCTTGGTATCAAAGAAATTTTCTCTTCTCACTTCGATAATATCTTCCATTTCTGCAGATTCTATGTTGACTTCTGCAGCATTCAACATTCTTCCATCGATATCATAACCTACAATTTTACCTGTAAATTCTTTCACACGATTGATTCTTACTTCTTTTATTTTTGAAAATAAATCGGCATCATAATTTTTCCAGTTTTGGAAAGCAAATCTTCTTCTGAAAGTCTGCGCCGGAAGATCCAAAGCGATCATTGCAGCTTCAATTAAAAGCGTTCCCGAACCGCACATTGGATCAAGGAAATTTCCTTTCCCGTCCCAACCTGCCAACTGCAGCATTCCGCTTGCCAAAACTTCATTAATTGGCGCTTCGCCCTGCTCTTTTCTGTATCCTCTTTTAAATAAAGCGTCTCCGGAAGAGTCTAATGAAATAGTCACTAATTCTCTGTCGATATGCAAATGAAATTTGATATCCGGAGATTTTGTTTCAATACTTGGTCTTTTCCCGTATTTATTTTGGAAATAATCTACGATGGCGTCTTTCATTTTAAAGGTCATAAACTGAGAATGACTGAATCTTTCTGAGTTTACCGTAGAATCTATAGCAAATGTCTGATCAACATCCATAAATTCGTCCCATTCAAATTTGAAAAGTTTATCGTAATATTTTGTTTCGTTATAAGCCTTAAATTCGTCAATCGGAACCAAAACTTTCAATGCAGTTCTTGCAGAATAATTGATTTTATATAAAAAACCTAAATCGCCTTCACAGTTTACTGCACGGTTTTTAAGTTCTACATTTCTTCCACCTAGTTTTTTAACTTCCTCAGCAAGAATTGGTTCTAATCCGAAGAATGTTTTTATCTGAATTTTTAGATTTTCTGTATCCATTTTGCAAAAATAGCGTTTTTGATTGATAGATGATCGTTGTTGGTTGATGGTTTTCAAGTTATTAATGATTTCTATCAACTATAGACCAAAAACCAACAACTAAATTCCTATTTTTGCATAATGGAATGGTTTGAATCTTGGTTTGATACCCCTTATTATCACTTATTATACAGCAACAGAGATTACACAGAAGCTGAAAATTTTATTACAAAACTCACCTCTGAACTAGAGCTTCCTCAATCGGCAAAAATCATTGATCTCGCTTGTGGAAAGGGAAGACACTCCGTTTTTCTTAATAAATTAGGTTACGATGTATTGGGACTGGATCTTTCCCGTCAAAGTATCGAGCATAATAAACAGTTTGAAAACCAAACGTTGATTTTTGATGTTCACGATATGCGAAATCCTATCGATTACGATCCTGTAGATGCGGTTTTTAATCTTTTTACAAGTTTCGGATATTTTGATAATGAAGAGGATGATAAAAAAGTTTTCCAATCGGTTTGCAATGCTTTAAAAAAAGACGGCTATTTTGTTTTGGATTATCTGAATGAAGAGTTCGTACGAAACACTTTGGTTCCCGAAACGGTTATCAGCAGAGAAGGAATCGATTTTAAAATCTCTAAAAAAATAGAAGACAGACATATTATTAAAAACATAAGATTTGAGGCAGATGGAAAATCTCATCACTTTTTTGAAAAAGTAAAGCTCCATACTTTGGAAACCATTAAAAACTATGCTGAAGAAAGCGGTTTTGAGAAAGTTAAAATTTGGGGAGATTATCAGTTGAATGATTTTAATAAAGATATTTCGCCACGTTGCATTAATTTATTTAAGAAAAAATAAACCTAAAAAATTGCAATTGGAATGGTGACTAATATATTATTTACAATATTAACATTAATCTCAATATTTAGTGGAATTAAATTCGGATATTTTCATAGCCATACTCCTCCATTACCATTTGTTATCTCCAGTTTATTGCTAATTCTTGGAATGTTTTTAATTTTTTTTAGAAAAATTTTATTTAAAAATAGAACTAATTTTAAGATACACCTCATCATTGCAATTGTGAATCTAATTATTGTTTTATATTGCTTATCACCCCTTTTTAATTAATATGATTTTTATTCTCCTTATATTAAGTGTCGTTGCCGGAGTTTTACTCGGTAAATATTTTGGACAAAAAGAAAAATTTTCCAAAAATTTATTGATCTTAAGTGCCGGATTTTTAATTACCATTTGTTTAAATGAAGTTTTTCCACAGGTTTATACTTCAGACATTGGTAATCTCGGAATTTTCGTCATTGGCGGAGTTTTGTTGCAGATGATTCTTGAAGCTTTGACTAAAGGATTTGAGCACGGACATTTTCATCATCATGGAGAAAGTAATATTCTTCCGATGGCATTAATGGTCGGGCTTTTTATTCATGCTTTTATTGAAGGAATTCCTTTAGCGAATGAGACCGATCCATTCTCTCCTTATTTAATGGGAATTGTATTTCATAATCTGCCTATTTCGTTTATTTTAGGGGCATTTTTATTCAATAGAAAAAGTTCTAAAACCTCATATCCATCGATATTAATTGTTGCCTTATTTGCTTTAGCATCACCATTTGGAATGCTTTTAGGAAATTATTTCAATCCAGACTGGCAACCTTATTTCTTAGCCATTGTAGGTGGTATTTTTCTGCATATTTCTTCTGTTATTATATTTGAAAGTAATAAAAATCACAATATTGATTGGTCTAAAATAGGATTGGTCATTTTGGGAGTTTCGCTCGCTTTAATGATGCATTTATTTCATGATCATTCTCATGTAGGGCATCATCATTAAATCCAATTTTAAGATAAATAAAAAGGCTTCGAGAAATTCTCCCGAAGCCTTTTTTATCTTTTAGAAATAGTATTTTAGAATTTCCATCCTACAGTTAAAAAGAAGTTATTTCTAACATTCTTAACGTCTGAAACCACTGAATATGGTGATGCTACATCAAAATCTCCTGAATAATATCCCGTTCCATAGCTTTCATTTCCGCTTAAGAAAGGATTTTTGTATTCTGAACTGATGTTCTGATAAGCTGCATCAACATAGAATTTACCAAAGTCATATCCGATACCTGCACCAATCGTGTTTCTTGCTCCTAAAATTAAGTCACTGTAATTATTTTCTCCAGCCTGACCATTGTTTGAAAACGAATTAATTGTCATAGCATCAAACGGACTTGAAGCGTAAGAATAACCACCTCTCAATCTGAAAGCTTTGATTCTGTATTCTGCTCCAACTTTTATTTCTGATAAGTTTTTGTATGAATCACTAAAGAAAGAATTCAATTCACTCTCCGCTTCACCCTGAACTTTATATTTAGGTTTTGTTAACCCTAAAGTATAATCTACGTTAATCGCAAAATTCTTAGTAGGAACAAATGCACCACTTAAAGTGGCTTTCATAGGTGATCTGAAAGATCTGTCTTCTACAAAATTATCAAAATAAATCAATCCGTCAGATCCTGTATAATAATCTGAGTAGATTCTATCCATACTCCACCATGTAGGAGATTCGATTGAAGCTCCTAATCTCAATTGATTGGTGATTTTGCCGATTACACCCAAAGTCGCTGAAAAACCATTTGATTTTTCAGAAAACGGAGTGTATTGTTTATCAAATGAATATATCGTATTGTCTAAATCTAAACCAAAATTGGCACTGTCATACTGCTCTAAATCTGCATAATGCATATTAAGACTTGCACCAAGATATAAAGAGTTGTTGTAATTGGCACCTACCCCAAGATTAAATTTAGTTTGAGTTCCGTATCTGTTATAAGCATGCCCTAAATAAGCAAGATTACCTACTACAGCATTTCCTGAGCCGTCAACAAGATTTTTTGGAATTGAAACATTGGTGTTTCCTGCAGTTTCTACATAATTTTCAAGTGACTGTGTAGAGATACTTGCTCCCAAATTAATAAATTTCCAAGGCGATTCTGTCATCAACTGAAAAGTTGCAACACCTCCCGCATTTCCAAGATTTCCTTTAGTAATATTATAATTAACTGAAGAACCTGCTAAAGTACTTGTATTTTTATTACCCGTAACCGATAAAGTTGCCGAAACGTCACCTGCAATTGCAACACCCAAACCTGCCGGGTTGGTAAGAAGCGATGTAGCATCACCTCCCAAAGCTCCATTAGATCCTACCATTGCATTAAATTTCGATGATCCAACCATTGGTGTGTTTGAATAAACATCAATCGAGTTTCTTATAACTGATATATCCTGAGCCTGCAAATAGAATGCTGCAGTCACACCTATTAATACTAGAGATTTTTTTAACATTATTTTTTTTAATAGTTATTAAATTTAACATTATCTACCACCAGATCTGAAACCGCCGCCTCCGCCGGATCTCATACCGCCTCCACCACCGGAAGAACCACCTCTGAAGCCACCACTGCTACTTCCTGAATTAAAACCTCCTGATCTGAAACCTCCATTATCGCTCGGTCTTGTACTTTCATTTCTATATCTTGGCTGAGATTGCTGTTGCTGATTGTAGTTATAATTTGGTCTCGTAGGTCTTACACCGTTATTCATATTAGGTCTCATGCCATTATTAGGATTACGGTAACCTCCGGTATTGTTATTATTTCTATAACCTCCATTATTCATGTTTGTAGAAGGTCTGTAAGATCCTGCTCTCATACTTGAATTATTATTTCTGAAACCAGAACCATTATTATAATTACCTTTTAAAGCAGAATTATTTGTTCTGTAAGCTCCTGGTCCTGAAGTACCAAATCTTCCGTTTGCTCCACTTCTTGCATAAGAAACCCTGTTATATCCGCCCCAATATGGGTTATATCCCCAATAAGGACTTCCGTAATAACCTCCCCAATAAGGATTGTATCCCCAGTAATTATTCCAGCCATAGTTCCAGCCCATTCCCCAATAAGGATTGTAGCCTCCCCATCCCCAAGAGTTACCCCAGCCAAAAGACATTCCCATGCCCCAGCCAGAACCCCAATAAGAACCGAAGCCTCCGCCCCATCCCCAAGGTGAGCCCCAACCCATCATTCCCCACGAATTATCGTAGTAATTGGTTTCGTTTCCTGCAAAAATTCCCCAATCAGAATCCGTAGCATTACCGTTCCAATCAGAATTGTTCCAATTGCTGTAACGGTTATCTTGTTGAGCTGCATTTATTTGTGCGTTTTGAACTAGGTTAGAATCATCCTGATAATAATCATAATATTCTCCTACCCTATTTCCTTCATTACCATTGATGATGACTCCCTCCGGCAACGTATCTTTATTCGGGTCATAATACACCCCATCGGTCTCGCTGTATCCACCCATTTGTGCACCACAAGACATTAACAACAATCCACTCGCAACTGCCAAAATACCTTTTGATTTTAGCATTCCAAGTAAATTTTTATGTATATTTCTTTTCATGATAATGTAAAAATTTTTAATTTAAATTATATTTGCATTCTGTACCAAAAATATACCAACTTATTGGTAACAAAAATCTATCAAAAATAGATTTTTATTTTTAGATTACATAATTTTAGAAAAGTTAAAATATTAAAAAAAAATTAATGGCAAAATTAACTTCAAGAAGCGAAGATTACAGCAAATGGTATAATGAATTGGTTGTGAAAGCTGATTTGGCTGAAAACTCAGGAGTAAAAGGTTCTATGGTTATAAAACCATACGGATACGCAATCTGGGAAAAAATGCGTGACGAGATGGACAGAAAGTTCAAAGAAACCGGTCACGTTAATGCTTATTTCCCGCTTTTTGTACCCAAAAGCTTGTTTGAAGCTGAAGAAAAAAACGCTGAAGGTTTTGCTAAAGAATGTGCAGTTGTAACGCATTACAGATTAAAAAATGACCCAGATAATCCAGGAAAATTAATTGTTGACCCAGAAGCAAAACTAGAAGAAGAACTTATCGTAAGACCAACTTCTGAAGCAATTATCTGGAATACTTATAAAGGCTGGATTCAGTCATACAGAGATTTACCAATTCTTATCAACCAATGGGCAAATGTTGTACGTTGGGAAATGAGAACCCGTTTATTCTTAAGAACCTCAGAGTTTTTATGGCAGGAAGGTCACACCGCTCACGCAACTAAAGATGAAGCAGTTGAAGAAGCAGAAAAAATGAATAAAGTATATGCAGATTTTGCAGAAAACTTTATGGCAATGCCTGTTGTACAAGGTTTAAAAACACCTTCAGAGAGATTTGCAGGCGCCGATGAAACCTATTGTATTGAAGCATTAATGCAGGACGGAAAAGCACTTCAGGCTGGAACATCTCACTTCCTTGGACAGAATTTCGCGAAAGCCTTTGACGTAAAATTTACTAACAAAGAAGGTAAAATAGAACATGCATGGGCAACTTCTTGGGGAACTTCTACACGTTTAATGGGGGCTTTAATCATGACGCATTCTGATGATTTCGGGTTAGTGCTTCCACCAACTTTGGCACCGATTCAGGTGGTAATTGTTCCTATCTTTAAAGGAGAAGAACAATTAAATCAAATTAGTGAAGTAGCAATGGAAATTCAGAATAAATTAAAACTGAAAGGAATTTCAGTGAAATTTGACAATGATACTCAAAACAAACCGGGCTGGAAATTTGCAGAATACGAATTGAAAGGTGTTCCTTTAAGAATTGCAATGGGACCAAGAGATTTAGAAAACAAATCTGTAGAAATTGCAAGAAGAGACAATCTTACGAAAGAAACCCGTCCATTGGAAGGCTTAGATTCTTACATCGAAGATTTATTGAAAACCATCCAAAAGAACATGTACACTAAAGCTTTTGAATTTAGAAAAGACAACATTACAAAAGTAGATTCTTATGATGAGTTTAAAAAAGTTTTAGAAGAAAAACCAGGATTTATCTATGCACATTGGGACGGCACTGCTGAAGAAGAAGAACAGATCAAAGAAGAAACCAAAGCAACCATCAGATGTATTCCTTTAGATGATGACATTGAAGAAGGCGTTTCTTTGATTTCCGGGAAACCATCAAAAAGAAGAGTTTTATTTGCTAAGGCTTATTAAAAATTCTGCATAATAATTATTAAATCTGCAAAAATTCTTGAATTTTTTGCAGATTTTTTTTTGAAACTGATGATTTGGATAGATTTTTGTTTAAATTTATCTCACATTAACTTCAAAATAATTTAATATGTCATTAAACATCATTGATCTCATCAAAGGGCAGCTAGGTTCTGCACTTGTTTCTCAGGCTGCATCGCAACTTGGAGAAAGTGAAGCCGGAATTTCTAAAGCCATTTCTGGCTTACTTCCGGTAATTGTAGGCGGATTAGCCAACAATTCTGACAATCCTGCAGTATTGGATTCTGTTTCCAATGCTTCTTCACAAGGTATTTTGGGGAATTTATTAGACACAGCATCTAACAATTCTATGGTTTCGGGATTATTAACATCAATTTTTGGTGATAAACTCAGCGGAATTATTAATGCAATTGCAACATATGCAGGAATCAGCAACAATTCTTCATCTTCGTTATTAAATTTAGTAACCGGAGCAACAGTAGGTTCTGTAGGAAAATATGCCGCAGACAATAATTTAGACAAATCTGGAATTTCATCATTATTAAACGATCAGAAAGGAGTTATTTCCACACTTTTACCAGCAGGACTTTCATTAGCATCTTTAAATGTTGGTGACTGGGCAAAAGGTTATAAGTTTGACAATGACAACGACACCATTGCATCAACTCCACACGAAGAGCCGAAAGTTGAAGTTACCAGAAGCGTTGCAGATGGCGGTACTTTCCCAAACAACCCTACTCCTTCCGAAGGCGGATCTATCTGGAAATGGCTTCTTCCATTATTACTTTTAATTGCTGCAGGATATTTTTTATGGAAACAATGTGAGAAAAAAGAAACAACCACTACAACAACAGTTTCTGGTGACAGCTTAAATACTGTAAACGATACTTTGTCTACACAAAACGGCACAACTACAATGGCAACCACCAAAGTTGATGAAGATATCGATTTAAACGGAACAGCATTAAAAGGTTACAAAGGAGGACTAGAAGATCAGATGATTACATTCCTAAAATCTGATGGCTACAAAAATGCAGCAAACGATGATGCTTTAAAAGATAAATGGTATGATTTTGACCATGTGAATTTCAAAATAGGAAGTGCGAATGCTTTAGAAGCAGGATCTGAAGGGCAGTTACAAAATTTGGTAGCAATTTTAAAAGCATATCCCGATGCAAAAATAAAAATCGGTGGATATACAGATAAAACAGGTGATGAAGCTAAGAACAAAAAACTTTCTTCAGACAGAGCGCATTTTATTAAAGATTGGTTAGGAAAACAGGGTGTAGGAGCACAAGTTATTGCAGCCGATGGATACGGAAGTGAATTCGCAAAAGTTGATGCATCAGCTTCAAACGAAGAAAGAGCAGTTGACAGAAAAATGTCTGTAAGATTTGCAAAATAATTTCTTTTTAAAATATAAAATGAATCCCGAAAGTTTTTTTTCGGGATTTTTTTATGAGAAATTTATGTTCATTTCATTTATTTAATTAAATTTGTTAGTCATTTCTAACAATGACTGAATTCAATATGAAAAACGCTTGGCGAAAAGATAAAACATCTCATTCATTACCAGAGGTATTCTCTACTATTTCAATTCCTAAAAAATCAGGTTTTTGGAGGAAATATCTTGCCTTTGCAGGTCCGGGATTAATGGTTGCAGTAGGTTATATGGATCCCGGAAACTGGGCAACTGATATTGCCGGTGGATCACAATTTGGGTATACCCTGCTTTCTGTAATTCTTATTTCTAATATTTTCGCAATGATTTTGCAGCATTTATCTGTAAAACTGGGTGTTGTTGCCGAAAGAGATTTGGCTCAGGCTTGTAGGGATCATTTTAAACCCACCACAAATTTCATTCTTTGGGTATTTTGTGAAATTGCCATCGCCGCCTGTGATTTGGCCGAAGTTATCGGTTCTGCAATTGCCTTAAATTTATTATTTGGAATTCCGCTGACTTGGGGAATTGTGATTACGACGATTGACGTACTAATTATTTTATTACTTCAGGCAAAAGGTTTCCGTTGGATAGAAAGTATTGTCGCAGGATTAATGTTTATTATTTTGATTTGTTTCGGGTATGAAATTATTATTTCGAAACCTGAGATCAATGCTATTTTAGGAGGATTAGTTCCTCAAAAAGAAATCATCACCAATCCGGCAATGCTATACATTGGAATAGGAATTCTGGGTGCGACCGTAATGCCTCACAATTTATATCTACACAGCAGTATTGTACAAACCCGTGATTACACAAGAGATAGAGAAGGGAAAAAAGAAGCCATAAAATTTGCTACCTTAGACAGTACAGTTTCTTTGCTACTTGCTTTTTTCATAAATGCAGCCATCTTAATTTTAGCAGCAGCTACTTTTCATACCACAGGAAATGAACACGTTGCCGATATCCATGATGCCTATAAAATGTTGACTCCAATTTTAGGAGCTTCTATGGCAAGTATCGCTTTTGCAATTGCACTTTTAGCTTCCGGACAAAACTCTACGTTAACCGGAACACTTGCCGGGCAAATTGTAATGGAAGGATTTTTAAATATCAGATTAAAACCTTGGCTAAGAAGATTAATTACCCGATTAATTGCGGTAATTCCTGCATTAATTGTAACCATTATTTATGGAGAACACGGAACAACAGATCTTTTGGTTTTAAGTCAGGTTATTTTATCAATGCAATTAAGTTTTGCGGTAGTTCCTTTGGTGATTTTCACCAACGATAAAGCAAAAATGGGCGAATTTGTCAACAAACCATTCTTAAAAATCTGTGTCTGGTTTATTTCTATCGTTATCATTATTCTGAATCTTTATCTTTTGTATCAAACATTTTTCGGAGAATAATTACCTTTTCTAGGAGCCATTTGACTTTCGTCGATTACTTTTGAAGCAATTCCCGCTTTCCGCACTCGCTGTTTTTTGTTTTTGGCTGCGGCGGCAAAGCCACCGCAGCCAAAAACAAAAAACGAGCTCAAACAATTGCTGCAATCGGGGCTAATAAATAGGGTTGTAAACAATTAAAATACAGCACTTAAATTAAAAAATTCACATTATTAAAACCACCCCAACAAAAATTTCTTTGAATTTTTCGCCACCCTCCTTCAATGCGTTATCATAATTAAAAAAACAAGATTGGGTAACATTAACCAACAATCATCAACTAAACTCTGCCTAAATGTCATTCTTTTTTCTTTGGCAGAATGTTTGTGAAACAACAATGTAAAAAGTTATTGAAATATGGAAAATCAGGATATCAACGAAGAAAATATCAATAATCAGGAAGAAAATATCACGCAAACTGAAGAAACAGTTGAAGAAAATGTGACAGAAATGCCTACTGCAGAAGAACTTTTGGCAGCAGAAAAAGATCGTTACATCAGACTGTACGCTGAGTTTGAAAACTATAAAAAAAGAACATCAAAAGAGAAGATGGAATTCTTCACTTACGCCAACCAAGAAATGATGGTTTCTATGTTGGGTATTTTGGATGATTTTGAAAGAGCTTTAAAAGAAATTGCCAAAAATGGTAATGAAGCAGATCTTCAGGGTGTTGAACTCATTTACAACAAGTTTAAAAACAAATTGACTGAAAAAGGTTTAAAAGTAATGGAAGTAAGAGCAGGAGACAGTTTTAATGTAGATTTCCACGAGGCAATTACACAGATTCCTTCACCTTCTGAAGACCTGAAAGGTAAAATTGTAGATGTTATCGAAACAGGATATACTTTAGGAGATAAAGTCATTCGTTTTGCAAAAGTTGTAACAGGAAACTAAAATTCATTAATGATAAATGATGAGTGGTAATTGATTTAAATTTTCACTTAAAATTTAAATATCAACTATCATTTATCAATCATCAATTATAATATATCATGTCAAAAAGAGATTATTACGAGGTTCTTGAGGTCAGCAAATCTGCGAGTGCCGACGAAATAAAGAAAGCATACCGAAAAATGGCTATTAAATATCACCCAGATAAAAATCCGGGAGATAAAGAAGCTGAAGATAAATTTAAAGAAGCTGCAGAAGCTTACGAAGTTTTAAGTGACGATAACAAAAAAGCTCGCTACGACCAATACGGACACGCCGGGGTAGGTGGTGCCGGTGGTTTTGGCGGAGGTGGCTTCGGTGGCGGTATGAACATGGAAGATATTTTCAGCCAGTTTGGAGATATTTTTGGCGGCGGTGGTTTCGGAGGATTTGGTGGCGGCGGTGGTCGTCAACAGGTAAAAGGTTCTAATTTAAGAATCAGAATCAAGCTGAATCTTGAAGAGATGGTGAACGGAACCCAAAAAACTCTTAAAGTAAAAAAAATGAAGATGGCAGAAGGTGCCACTTCAAAAACATGTCCTACATGTAACGGAGCCGGAGTTCAGATGAAGGTGATGAATACCATGTTCGGACAGATGCAAACGCAAACTACTTGTGGAACTTGCCAGGGAATCGGTAAAGTTGCCGATAAAATTCCTGCTGGAGCCAATGCACAAGGTTTAATAAAAGACGAAGAAGAAATTACCATCAACATTCCTGCAGGTGCAAGAGACGGCATCCAATTGAATGTAAGAGGAAAAGGAAATGATGCTCCATTTGGTGGTATTCCTGGAGATCTTTTGGTAATTGTAGAAGAGGAAGTAGACAACACAATCAAAAGAGAAGGTGATAATCTTCACCAGGAATTATATGTTTCTTTTGCAGAAGCGGCTTTGGGAACTAAAAAAGAAATTCCTACCGTTGGTGGAAAAGTAAAAATTACCGTTGATGCAGGAACACAATCCGGGAAAATTTTAAGATTAGCCGGAAAAGGTTTACCAAGTATCGACAGTTATGGTAAAGGAGACATGTTTATTCACATCAATGTCTGGACACCGCAAAAATTAACCAAAGACCAAAAAGACTTTTTCGAAAAACAGATGAGCAGCGGCGAAATGGTAGCTGAGCCGTCTGGAAAAGAAAAAACTTTCTTCGATAAAGTAAAAGATTTATTCAACTAAAAAAAATTTAAAAAGGGGCTTTTTAAAGTCTCTTTTATTTTTAAATTTACATCAATATTTAATTTGATATATTCCTTTAAAAAGGATATTGTAAAAAATTTCTCATGAACTACAAGCTTGAACTGCGTACACCGGACTCTCAACCTAAGCTAATCTTCCATGCCATTACTTTTGATGCATTCAAAGTAAATATTGTGGAGAGATATGGTGGTGTAAAACCAATATTATGCGATGTTTTATTCAGAGTAAGAACTCTGGATGATCAGATAATCAAAAGAAAAGACGGGCACGTAAAAATCAGAATTAAAGATGAAGAGCTTGAAACCTATCAGAGATTAATAAAAGTTTTCAAATCTTACGATTATAAAAACCGGCTCATCAGCAGAAGAGATGCTGAGCAAGATTTCGTGCATTTTATTTTGAGAATGGTCATTATGAATTATGAAATGAACTAATTTATACTAAGACAACGATATTATTTCGTTGTCTTTTTTTATTTTAAAACAAATTTCAAACATTTTTATAAACTCTAAGATTTAGATTATTATAATCGGTAATTTTCATTATTTTCGTAAAATTCACCCGAAAATCATTTATTGATGAGAAAGTTATTGATCTTTTTATTATTTAGCGCAATCGGTTACGCACAAGAAACTCCGAAGTATTTGTTTGATGATTTGTATTTCGCAGATCCTTCTGTTCATGTTTTTGACGGAAAAATTTATATTTATCCTTCTCACGACATTCAGACAGATGTGAAAGAAGCTACCAACGGAGCGCATTTTAATATGAAAGATTATCATGTTCTCACTTTGAACCGCGTAGACCAAAAAGCAAAAGATAATGGAGTTACTTTAAAATTGAAAGATATTCCTTGGGCAAAACAACAGCTTTGGGCACCCGATGTTGCCCAAAAAGGAAACAAATATTACCTCTATTTTCCTGCGAAAGATAAAAATGATTTATTTAAAATTGGTTTAGCTTCAAGCAAAAGCCCAACCGGACCTTTTAGAGCTGAGAAAACTCCCATCTCTGGAACGTATAGCATTGATCCGACAGTTTTGAATGATAATGGTAAATATTATATTTATTTCGGAGGATTAAAGGGCGGACAACTTCAGGAATACCGAAACAATAAGCATTCTAAAGATTATCCCGAACTGCAAAAAGAAGAAAATGCCTTACTACCAAAAATTGCTTTGCTCAAAAACAATATGAAAAAATTGGCCGAAGAACCGAAAGATGTTTTAATTGTTGATGAAAATGGAGATCAATTAAAATCCGGGGATCAGCACAGACGTTTTTTTGAAGGTATTTGGATTCATCAATACAATAATAAATACTACCTTTCCTACTCTACCGGAGAAACCCATAAACTCGTTTACGCCATCGGAGACAATCCTTATGGGCCATTTACTTTTAAAGGAGAAATCCTGACGCCGGTTGTAGGTTGGACAACTCATCACAGCATCATAGAGATTGATAAAAAATGGTATCTTTTTTATCATGATTCTAAAAATTCCGGTGGGAAAAGTTATTTGAGAAGCCTGAAAGTAAGAGAATTGAAATATGATCAAAACGGAATGATTCTGCCGATGAATGGTCAGGATTAATTTAAAGCAAATATTTTAATTTCTTGTTAAGATAAACCAAACCAAGGCTTACAGGAATTAAAATCGCTAAAAAAATAAGGATTTTATAAGAATGAATTCCTTTATAAAAATCAGACTTCATGATCAGCGGATGTACAACATATATCGCTGTAGAAAAACTCGCTAAAATTTTAGAGGTGGTTTTGATATAGATTTTCTGGCAGTACAAGAACAATAACGGACTCGCAAAAATCAAAGAAAATAAAATATCGGTACTTTCGCTACTTATATTTTTGTAGTTAAAAAAAGCTTCTGCAACAACACACAATACTGATAAAATCACCAATAGAGATGAGTTTTTATACTCTGATAAATCAATTTTATGTTTATTGATCAAAAAACCAATGGTCAAAAAGGGAAAACATACAAAAAGAAAATTCCGATAAAGCAGATAATCATTCAAAAGAGAGTCTGATTCTGCATTTAAATAATGTAAATTTCCTAAAATCTGAACAACATAGCCAAGCAAGAATAAAATCACCGCAAAAACAAATAATAATCTTGAGTTCTGGTTTCTTAGAAGATAAAGAATCAATCCCGAAAAAAAGGCTCCTATCAAATACCACAAATGATGATATCCGAAAACGATTGTCAGTAAAATTTCATCATTATCTTTCCAGTAAGAAATATAAATCAACATCCAGATTACATATAACAGAAACGTTCTGAAAAGCCACTTTTTGAGTTTTTTTGCAGTGTCGATATGGAAGAAATAAAATCCGGTAATAACTAAAAAAACGGGAACTGCAATTCTAAAAAGTCCGTTTACTAAAATATAGCTCAATAAAGGATAGGTTTCTTTCAAAAAATTCATGTGCAGAAACACGACAAAAAATGCCAGAATGATTTTTAAAACATCAATTGATAAATTTCTACCCATAATTAAATAAAATCAAACCTTTTTGAAGATTCATATTTTTGCAAAAGTAAATATTTAAAATTGATTATTAAGGCAAATAATTCTTCTGCTCATTTTAGCAATAAATAGAAAAAAGCATAATAATTCATATTATTTAGATATATTTGAAAGTATTTTATTTGTAAATAATTATGAGATTTAAATATAATGCCCTACTCTTTTTCAACACATTTTTTATAATTTTCACACAAGCACAACAGCTTAAAAACGGAAATTTCACAGAAAAAATTGACGGTATCAACATCAATTATACCATTAAAGGAAACGGTCCGGTAATGCTTGTTGGACATCCGAATTCAGGGAAAACAGGCTATGAATTAACTTTACAGCCATTAGAAAAGCAATTCACCATGGTTTATTATGATTCACGCGGAACCGGAAAATCTGCTGCTCCAACTAAAATAGAAGATTACAGCCTTGAAAAAAGTGTTATAGAAGTTGAGGAATTACGAAAGAAAATCAATATCGATAAAATTTGGTTCTTTGCGCATTCCGACCAAAGTGCAATTGCCATGCTTTACAGTTTAGAGCATCCGAATCATGTTGAAGGAATGATCTTGACAGGAACTTCTTTAGTCGCATCTCCAGCAGAAGCTTACGCCCGAAAAAAAGAATCGGAAAACAAAAGAATAAAAGAATCCGAATGGTTTTCGCAGGTTGTAAAAGACTGGGATTATATGTACACACATAAAACCGAAAAAGCTCCGAACGGAAGAGATTTATCTGAAGCTCCTCTAAAGTGGTGGTGTTATGATGAAGAATCTTCGAAAAAAGTAATTCCGATCATGAAAGAAATTTCAAAGGCAGGAAGAAGAAAACCAGTGAACGGGCAAATGCCACAAACTGAAAAAATGCTGGAATATTACTATAATCAACAGAAAAAATTCTCGCAGATTAAAACAAAAACTTTAATTCTCAATGGTAAAGCAGATACGAATAACTTACCTGAATTTGCTGAACAACTTCACAAAACATTACCCAATTCTAAATTGGTTTTCATAGAAAAAGCAGGACATTTTCCTTGGGTAGAAAATGCTTCGCAAAGTTTTTTGGAAATAGAAAAATGGCTGAAAGAAAAATAGGTTTTAGAAAGATTCAAAAAAAATCCTGCTCAAAAAGATATTGAAGCAGGATTTTTTTATTAAGATCTAACAATTATTTCTTTGTTGCTAATGTATAAATTTTCTTTCCACCGGTAATCAAAAATAAGGCAACCAATCCGCCTGCTAAACCGAAAAGAACTTGTTTCAGAACTTCGTTCCAAGTTGGTAATGCATGATGAAGGTAATCAATATTATGATCAAAAATTCCACCTGCAACCAAAATCAATGCAATTGTTCCAATGATTCCCAAAGATTTTATCACAAAAGGAAGTGCTTTAACGAGCAGATGTCCTAACTTACCAAAAAATCCTTTGTTATTACTTCTTTTAATTAATTTGAAGCCGGCATCATCCATTCTTACAATTAATGCTACAATTCCGTAAACACCAACCGTTGCAATAATCGAAACGATGGAAACGGTAACAACCTCCACAAGAAAAGGATCAAACTGTGATTTTAAAGCCTCATAACCATCTTTTGCTGCAGCCAATGCGATAATAACAATCTCAAGAGACAAAATAAAATCAGTTGTAATTGCAGATTTCACTTTAGTTTTCTCAGCATCTTCACCATCTTCAACAATATCATCAGACTCTTCGATCACTTCGTGTCCCTTTTTCTCTCTGTGAAATAAAAATTCAACAATTTTTTCGACACCTTCATAAGCCAAATAAAATCCACCAATAATTAAGATAATTTTAATTGCAGGCGAATACAACCATTCCAGAAGGAAAACAAAAGGAACAATAATCAGCTTATTGATAAATGAGCCTTTCATAATTTTCATCAATACAGGAATTTCTCTTGAAGAAAGGAAACCTGTGGCTTTTTCTGCGTTTACCGCCAAATCATCGCCCAAGATACCTGCTGTTTTTTGGGTTGCAATTTTGCTAGTTACAGCAACATCATCCATCAAAGCAGCGATATCATCTAAAATCGCAAAAAAACCAGACGCCATAGTATTTTAATATTTTTTTAATAAGTGTTAAGTCTTACAAAAATATAGATTTAATTTGATTTTGTTGATTGATTTGAGATTATTAATTTAAACATAAAATAAAATTCTCCTTACCTTTACTCTATGAAAAAGCTGATTCTCAATTACCATTTTTTTGTTTTAGGATTAATTGGCTTGGTATTAAATTCATGCAATTCTAAATTCAGAGTTTGGGTGGGAAAAGACAGTCAGAAAATTTATAACCTGAAATATGGAGAACACAAACGCCAGAAAATGGATGTTTTTCTTCCCGCAGATTATCCGCAAGATTCTCCCGTTATTTTAATTGTTCATGGTGGCGCATGGAAATACGGCAGAAAAGAGCATATGATTCATATTCAGAAGATGCTTTTTGAAAATAATATTCCGAGCATTAATATGAATTATCGTTTGGTTTCAAAACATTTTACTTACAGAGATCAATTGGAAGACATCAATTCTGTAATTGAAAAGTTCAACGCACTTTCAGAAAAATCAGAACTTCTTCCGAACAATTATATTCTATTGGGCGAAAGTGCAGGTGGACATTTAGCACTGCTTTATGGGTATCAAAATCCTGATAAAATCAAGAAGATTATTTCTCTTAGCGGACCGACAGATTTTTATTCTTATGACTATTTAAAGTCATTTTATTCAAAATATACTTCGGGAACAATTCAAAAAATGGTGGGAACTAAATTTAACCGTAAAAATTTGTCTGAAGATTTTCAAAAGGCAAGTCCGGTAGCGAATGTAACGAATGTTCCGACGCTTTTATTTCAGGGAAATCAGGATTTCTTAGTGAATCAGAAACAAGGATTAGCATTAGATTCTGTGTTAACGAAAATGGATATTCCGCATAAATTGGTCTTTATGGATAAAACCGGACATGCTCCAAGGTTTTTCAACAAGAAAAAAAGAGACAGCATTATTTATCCTAATATTCTGGAATGGATAAAAAAATAACCCGCAAAACTGCAGGTTATTTTCTATATTTTCAATTGATTATTTTTCTTTGTCAATCAAATCTTCCAAAACTTCATCTTCCAGTTTCGGATTTTCTTTTGGTGCTCCAAACATAAATTTCAGAACCACAGGAACGGTAGTAATTAAAACAATTACAATAATGATAAACTCTAGTTTTTCTTTCAGGTTGATACCGAACTGATCAAGGAATAACTTATCTAGATAATGTCCTGCAAAAATTAAACTGAAAGACCAAAGAACACCTCCGATAATGTTATCACGTAGAAAAGATTTCTTATCCATCTTTACAATTCCTGCTACAATTGGCATAAAAGTTCTTACCACAGGTAAAAATCTTGCCATAATAATTGCTAAAGCTCCATTTTTTTCAAAAAAATCGTGTGCCTGATAAAGGTATTTTTTCTTGAAAAGCATGGTGTCTTTTTTCTTGTATAAAGCAGGACCAGTTTTACTTCCGAACCAATACCCTACCTGATTACCTACAATCGCAGCAAAGGCGACTGCACTTGCTAAAATTGTGGTATCTAAAAAGTCACTTCCTGTAGAACCGAATGTTTTAGAAATAATGTCTACCGCATAAATCCCGGAAACAAAAAGCAGTGAATCTCCCGGAAGGAAAAACCCTACAAACAAACCTGTTTCGGCAAATATGATAAACAATATAACCCAAAACCCACCCATGTTGATATAAAACTCAGGGTTTAATAAATCTCTCCAGCTATTGAATTCTTCCATATGTAATGATGATGAACAAAAATAAGCTTAATAAAATTATGCTGAAAATATATTAGCATATTTTAACAAAAATGTAAACATGATTTTTTATAGGTCTAGATCGTCGTCTGAAACTGCCGTTCCATCTGCCATCAGAAACGCTTTAAGGAATGGTGTAAGATTTCCGTTCATCACAGCATCAACATCTGAAGTCTCATGACCCGATCGCACATCTTTTACCAATTTGTAAGGATGCATCACATAATTTCGAATCTGACTTCCCCACTCTATTTTCATTTTATTGGCTTCAATTTCGTTTCTGGCTTTAAGACGTTCTTCCAATTCCATTTCATATAGTCTTGATTTCAAAAGCTGCATTGCTTTTTCTTTATTCTGAAGCTGAGAACGAGATTCTGAGTTTTCGATAATAATTCCTGTTGGTGCGTGACGAAGACGAACCGCAGTTTCTACTTTGTTCACGTTCTGTCCTCCCGCTCCTGAGCTTCGCATGGTTTCAAATGAAATATCTGCAGGATTGATATTGATTTCAATCGTATCGTCTACCAATGGATAAACATAAACAGACACAAAACTTGTATGACGCTTTGCATTAGAATCAAAAGGAGAAATTCTTACCAGTCTGTGAACGCCATTTTCGCCTTTAAGATAACCAAAAGCATATTCACCATCAATTTCCAGAGTTACGGTTTTCACACCGGCAACTTCACCTTCCTGAAAATTCAGTTCTTTTATTTTATAGCCTTGCTTTTCCGCCCACATATTATACATTCTCATCAACATTGCAGCCCAATCGCAGCTTTCAGTTCCACCTGCCCCTGCAGTGATTTGAAGAACTGCAGAAAGCTCGTCGCCTTCGTTAGAAAGCATGTTTTTAAACTCCAGATTTTCTATTTTCTCTAATAATTGAGGAAAAGTTTCATCCAATTCTTTTTCAGAATCAGGGTCTTCTTTCGCAAACTCAAGCAAAACCTGAAGATCTTCAAACTGAGTATTGATTTCTTCATACTCTTCTACCCATTTTTTCTTAGAGCGAAGTTGCTTCAGAAAAACCTCAGCAGTTTTGGGATTATCCCAAAATTCCGGAGCTGCCGTTTTTTCATCATCGTTAGAGATTTCTATCTTCTTTTTATCAATTTGAAGATATTTATGAAGATCTTCAATCCTTGATTGAATTTCTTTTATCTGGTCGTTATTAATCAAAACTAAAAAATTTGAAAGGCAAATTTACGCATAAAATCATGAGTTTTTGCAATGCAGAAAGTATTCCTTAAAACTAAATTGTTCTTTAAAAGCTTATTAAGTTAAACTATCAAGCCTCATCTTCATCATTATGCAGAAAACCAATTTCTCTTCTTGGTGCTTCTACAGCCTGATAAGTTTCCAGTTCAGCTTTTAGCGAGCGAATTCTCATTTGAAAATCATCAAGATTATTAATAATAGCATCATTTAAAAATTGAGCTATTTGGTTGAGATACTCTTCGGTTAATTTTGCTGCAGCATCACGCAAAGCACCATTGAGAAGGGTTTCATCAATTTTTAATTTTTCATCTTTCGTTCTCTGGTAACGGTTTTTGATTCTCTTTTTTAAACTTTGGGTAAAATCGATGAGCATGGTATTGCTGAAAACGTTCATTTTCGCAACAGTTTCTGCCCAGAAAGGAATTTTATCTGCTTTATTATTTTTGAGAATTTTGAAAAGCAGAGAATCTTTATCCAGATTTTTGGTCATTGAATATAAAATAATCTCTGATCTTTCTGCAGCATTTGGAGGAAAAATAGGAATAACTACATCAAATCTTCCTGGAGCTAGAATTTCCTCACTGATATCAACAACAGAATTGGCAGAACCTACCATCAAAACTCCTTCGCTTTCAAATTTTGAAACATGATGAAGAATAATCTCCTGAGTTTCGAGATTGCAGGAAGCCACATTATTTTCAGCATTTCTTTCCATCATAATTTCATCAAAATCATCAAGGAATAGCAACACTTTATCTTCGTTCATCATCGATACCAAAAAATCATTGAAATTGGTTTGATTTCCATCAATGAATGAAGTACCGAGGTAATGTTTTTTAACTTCTTTAAATTTATAATTAATGATTTCAGCAATTTTATTTGCCCAAAATATTTTTCCGCTTCCGGGAGGCCCGTACAGGATGATTCCTGCAGGCTTATGAATTCCCCAATCTTTTGTTTGCTGAGGGTTTAAAAATGGTTCTAAAGCATCCGAAATATAAAAGAAAAGATCTCTGTAACCAATGAAATCTCTTTGCTGAAGCTTGGTTTTGTTTCCAAAATAATTATAAACAAATTTGTAATTACCTCCTAATTTCTGATCAATTCCATAACTTGAAATTGAAGAGCGAAATAATCCGTTGTCAAAGATATTCGACGGATTTTCTTCAATAGCTTTTTCAATTTTATCTTTAGGTTGATTAATGGTTTCTGCAATTTGCTCAACGGTTTTATTTTCATCTAAATCTTTTTCATATAGTTTCAAAAAATCTACATTTTCACGGGCAAATTTTTCAAAATCTTCTTTTACTTCAAATTGAGTAGAAATACAATCAATCAGATCAAGATCAAAATCCTGAATAAACTGCTTGATGGCTTCTGCGGAAACCTTTAATTCTTTTGCAAGTTCAATTAACTTCATACAAACGTCTTTAATTCAAATTTAATGATTTTTTTGAAAGTGAGGGCAGAAGTTAGAAGTTAGAAGTTAGAAGTTAGAAGTTAGAAGTTAGAAGTTAGAAGTTAGGCAAAACTAATTCATAATTCATAATTCATAATTCATAATTCATAATTCATAATTCATAATTCATAATTCATAATTCATAATTAAAAAATTCACTTCGCTTGTAACATTTCACAAAAAAGAGAAACTCATAGTACATACAATATACTACATGGAAAAAATTTTATCAGTAAAGAATCTGACGAAAAAATTCAAGAGAGTCGTAGTCAACAATATTTCTTTTGATGTAGAAAGAGGTAATGTTTACGGTCTTCTCGGTCCCAACGGAAGTGGAAAATCTACTACTTTCGGGATGCTTCTTTCAACCATCAATCCTACAAGCGGCGACTGGTTTTGGTTTGGACAAAAAGGAACGACTCCTGAAACGCTTAAAAAAATCGGAGCCATTATTGAGCAACCTAACTTCTACCCTTATTTAAGTGCAGAAACCAACCTTAAAATTGTTGCTGAAATTAAAGGAACTCCTTTTGCTAGAATTGATGAAGTTCTAAATACCGTTAAGCTTTTAGAAAGAAAAAAAGATACTTTTAAAACTTTTTCTTTGGGAATGAAGCAACGTTTAGCAATTGCTTCGGCTTTGCTCAACAATCCTGAGGTTTTAATTTTGGATGAGCCGACCAACGGTTTAGATCCTGAAGGGATTATTCAGATCAGAGAAATTATCGGAGCTATTGCAAAACAAGGAATTACCATCATTATTGCAAGTCACCTTTTAGATGAAATCGAAAAGATCTGCAGTCATGTAATTGTTTTAAAAGAAGGAAATGCCATTTATTCTGGAAGAGTGGATGAAATAACCAGCAACCAAGGCTTTTTTGAATTGAAAGCAGATAATAATTCTGCTCTTTTGAGCGCTTTGGAAGAACTTCAATGGTTCACTTCAGTTTCTGCAGAAGGTGAACTGATTAAAGCACAGGTTCGCGACGACGCATCTATTTCTGCATCAGCATTAAACCAGAAACTTGCCGAAAAAGGTATTTTCTTGTCGCATTTAGCCAAGAAAAAACAATCGCTTGAAAATCAATTCCTTGAACTTGTAAAAAACACTAATTAATCATGATGAAATTATTAAAATTAGAATATTATAAAAATCTGAATTATACACCGTTCAAGGTTTTTACCATTATGTATTTTGCTATTTTGGTTCTACTTCTTTGCATAGGTTTAATTAATTTTGAGCTTTTTGGAAGTCCAATCGATTTAAAAGAACAAGGCATGTACAATTTTCCCGGTATTTGGAATTTCACAACATGGATTGTTGCTTCTTTAAAAATCTTTCTAGGTTTAATTATTGTTTTCTCCATCTGCCAAGAATTCAGCAACAGAATGTTTAAGCAGAATACGATTGACGGTTTAAGCAGGGAGGAATTTATTGGTTCAAAATTGCTTACAATTACTATATTCACAATAATTTCTACAATTCTTGTTTTTATTATTACGCTATTTTTGGGTAAGAGTTATTCTACAGTAACAGGTTCTGAAATGGTCTATAAGGAAATATTTTTTATTGGAAATTATTTTGTAAAGCTATTTTCTTTTTTCTGTTTCATGATGTTTTTATCTATTCTGTTAAGAAAATCGATTTTTGTTTTTCTTGCATTTTTCGCAATTTGGTTTGGCGAATTCATTATTGGAGTTATCGAAACTTTCTCAAAAGTCAGCGGAATGCAAGGTGCTCAAAGAAATGAAGTACTACAACATGAATTTTTCTTCAGCAAACTTTTACCTTTAGAAAGTATGTCCAGTTTAATTCCTAATCCTATGATGAGATTAAATATGGCAAAAATGCTGGGCTTAAAATATGAGTTTACCTATCCTACAGAAAGCCTTATTGCTTGTCTGGTTTGGTGTGGTTTATTTATTTTCGGATCTTATTTGATTCTGAAAAAGAGAGACTGGTAAATTTATTTACATATTATTCAAAATTAAAAGTGATTCATTCGAATCACTTTTTTTGTTTTTAATTTAAAATCAATTTCATAATATAAAAAGCCCCGAAACCGAAATTCCGAGGCTGTATTTTAAACAGGCAAGATTGCTCATTACCTATTATTTATTGCTAATGATTATCCTAAATACGGGTATTTGTAATCTTTAGGAGAAACAAAAGTTTCCTTGATAGATCTTACAGATGTCCATCTTAGCAAGTTCATTTTAGAACCAGCTTTATCGTTTGTTCCTGAAGCTCTACCTCCACCAAAAGGCTGCTGACCAACAACTGCACCGGTTGGTTTGTCATTGATGTAGAAGTTTCCTGAAGCATTTTCCAACGCTTTGAAAGCTTCGTTTACAGCATAACGATCTTGTGCAAATACAGAACCCGTTAATGAATAAGGAGAAGAAGAATCAACAACTTTTAAAGTTTCTGCCCAGTCTTTATCTTCGTAAACGAAAACAGATAAGATTGGTCCAAAAATCTCTTCAACCATACTTTCGTATTGAGAATCCGTAGTTTCAATAACTGTTGGATATACAAACCACCCTTTAGAATCATCAGTTTTACCACCGATTACTACATTGGCTACACTTGAAGCATTTGCTCTGTCGATATAACCTTTACATTTTTCGAAAGAATTTTTATCGATTACCGCATTTACAAAGTTTGAAGGGTCTTCCGGAGAACCCACTTTAATTGATGCAATCTGAGTTTCCATTACTTTTTTCACATCAGCCCAAAGAGACTGAGGAATATAAGCTCTGGAAGCCGCAGAACATTTTTGTCCTTGATATTCGAAAGAACCTCTTACCAAAGCAGTTGCAACAGCTTCAACGTTTGCTGAAGGGTGAGCGATTACGAAATCTTTTCCACCTGTTTCACCAACGATTCTTGGATACGTTCTGTAATTGTGAATATTATCACCAATCATTTTCCACATTCCCTGGAAAACTTTTGTAGATCCTGTAAAGTGAAGTCCTGCAAAATCCCTGTGTGCTAAAACTTTATCAGCAGTTTCTTTTCCGTCTGTAAAAATCATGTTGATAACTCCTGCAGGAAGACCCGCTTCGATTAAAACATCCATAATTACTTTTGCAGAATAGATTTGTTTGTCTGAAGGCTTCCAAACCACAACGTTTCCAAGCATTGCCATACAAGTTGGCAAGTTTCCTGAAATTGCTGTAAAGTTGAACGGAGTTACTGCAAAACAAAACCCCTCTAACGGTCTGTACTCTACTCTATTCCAGATTCCTGCGTCAGAAACCGGCTGCTCAGAATACATTTCTGTCATAAATTCTACATTGAATCTTAAGAAATCGATGAATTCACAAGCTGCATCAATTTCAGTCTGATGAACATTCTTAGATTGCCCGATCATTGTTGCTGCATTGATAACGTCTCTGTAAGGTCCAGCCAAAAGATCAGCTGCTTTTAAGAAAATCGCTGCACGGTGTTCCCATCCAAGTTCGTTCCATTGTTTTTTTGCTGCTAAAGCAGAATTGATCGCATCATCTACATGCTGCATCGTTCCTTTATGATAAAAACCGAAATCGTGTGCATGATCTTGTGGAGACTGAAGCTGAACAGTATCACCTGTTTTCACTTCTTTACCATTGATAACCATTGGGATTTCTATCTTTTCTGCCCACATTTTTTTGTAAGTTGCAAGAAGAGATTTTACTTCTGCTGATCCCGGTTCGTAAGAAGTTACCGGCTCATTTACTGCAAATGGTACTTGCGAAATTGCTTTTGACATATGAGTTGTATTGTTTAATTTTTGCTTTTTACAAATTTACAACATTTAATTTGGACTGAAAATCGATAGAAACTATTTCAGTTTTATTATTTATGAGAATGATTATATTTGATAGGTATTAAAATTCTAGAAAATGAAAAAAATAATCTTTATTCTTTTATGCTCTTCACAAACTTTTTTCGCACAGCATAAGAAAAAAAATGTTGAGAAAATTCCTGTAAAACAACAAATAGAAGAATATAAGATTCCTGATGATCAATTGTTGAATGGCACTTTAAAAGGCTCAAAATGGTATTTTGACATGAAAAACTATAAGGAAGGCAAGTTTTATTTAGATAAAAGCAATACAAAACCTGATGTGTTGAATTTCGTTGATAATAAGCGATTTCAGATTAATATTAATCAGAAAAATTGTAAAAGTTTAATAAAAGGCACTTATGAGATTATGAAAATGAATGATGGAAGTACGACCGTACAAATGGGTCATCGTCCTTTTAAAATTACATCACCTGATCAAAAATGTGCTACAGATTTATCTAGATTTTTGTCCGGAGCTGTTGATGTTTCTTTCGATGAAAACGCACAGGTTATCGAAATGAATGAAGGTGAAAATTTTCCACCCACTGTTCCTGGACATTAAAGTCTTGGAATAACCTACATTTTCTCGTTTTCAAGAATTTTTAAAACTAATTTTTCTTCCTGCGTTAAATCTGCCTTGCCATCATTTTCTTCTATAACTTCAAGCTGATCAAGATATTTTTTGATGGAGTTATTTTCATACAAGTTGATAACCAAAGGATGAACGTAATATTTTCGGCAAACCGTACTCGTATTCCCCAGATGTTCCGCAACAATATCTAGTGCAGCTTTTACTTTCTTTTTGTATTGAGAATTATTTTCAGCGTAACCGATTTCCTTAAAAGCAATTAAAGCATTCACCGTTCCCGACCAAGTTCTGAAGTCTTTTGCCGTAAAATCTTCCCCACTCAACTCTTTGATGTAGTCATTCACCATTCCCGAATCTACAGAATGTCTTTTTCCTTCATCATCAACATATTGAAACAGCTCTTTTCCGGGAATTTCTTTGCATTTCATAATTAATTTTGCCAATCTTTTGCTTTTCAGATTGACATTATGCATCACTCCTTTTTTACCTTTAAATGAGAAATTAATTTTTTGTCCTTTTACTTTTACGTGTTTCCCCTTTAAAGTGGTCAAACCAAAAGAGCCATAGAGTTTTTCGTAAATATTATTGCCAATACGAATGTTCGTTCGTTGCATTAAACTGACAATCAACGCCATAATTTTTTGCTTTTCAAAATTTCTTAGGGCTAAATCTTTCTCAAGCTGCAGACGAATTTCCGGCAGCGCATAACCAAACTGCAGCATTCTGTAAAATTTGGTATGATTTCTCAGAGCGCTCCAGAGTGAATGATATTTATATTGCTTTCTTTTTTTTGCGTCAAATCCTGTTGCCTGAAGATGTCCGTTGTCTAAAGCGCAAATCCAAACATTTTCCCAAGCCGGAGGGATTACCAAACCATTAATTCTTGCAATTTCATCTTTATTTTTGATCTTTTCACCGTCTTTATAATACAGGTATTTCTTGCCTCGTTTTCTACGAATAATTCCGGAAGTTTCTGCATCGGAAGTGTAAATAAGATTCACTGCCTTTGCAGAAGCTACCGGATCTTTCATAATTTTTACAATCTTTGAGGGCTTAAGATGAGAAATAATCTCTAAGTCTGATTGTTCCATAAAAGTTGGTTAAGAGTTCTTACCCCGAGAAAAAAGCCATAATAAAATGCCTATTACGCCGACAATCAAGATAATTCCCCACCACATTCCGGCCTTAAAGATTGTTTCCACTGCTTCGCAGCTTGTAAGTAGCATTAAACTAAGGATAGTCATGCTATATAAAGTCCACTTTTTCATAGTAATATAATTTAGGTGTTAATTATTTTAAATTCGATGGTGATCCGGTCTCCATTTTTTAATGGATTTTTTGATTTGATCTCCCGAAATATTTTCTTTTAAGGCTTTATATAAAAGCTCTTTAAACTCTTCATCATAAGCAAATCTCAAAGCTGCAATCTGGCCGAAATTCAGCTTTTCTTCCACCTCATCTGATCTTTTGTTAAACAGCTCAAAATATCTTTGCTTAAACTCCAATCTTACCAATCGGTTTTGCAGACCCAATGCGTAATGTTGACGCACCATAATTCCTAAATAAAGAATTAAAAATATAACTACCGAAAATAGCAACCACAACAGTTGGTTTTCGGAATCAGCAAAGATTTTATAAATCCCAAAGAGTTCTGCGATAAACAACAATGGTAAATAAATAAAATGATGCGGTGGATAAAATTTTCTGTGGTTATTATAGTTTTGCGTTCCCATGTTGCCAATACTGCAATAATCTTTCCAAAAAGTTAATTTTTCACAATGAAGAGCATGATGTGGTATGTAAAAAGGCTGGATGTTTGATGAGGGAAGATGGAAGTAATTTCGTTCTACTATTTCAGATAGCCTTTAAATCAAAAAATTCTGAAAAAATGAAAAATATAAACCTATATTCCTAATTAACCGTCCTCTCCCCGCTTCCGACATCCAACAAATCCATCCAAACTTTGTACATTTTTTAATCTTGAAATCAGCATAAATTCGTAACTTTCCGTCTTTAAAATTGATAGAAAAATGACTTCAAAGGAAAAAGTAGCTGCGCTTCGTGAAGAAATGCAGAAAAATAATGTTGATGCATTTATAGTATATTCTGCAGATCCTCACATGAGCGAATATTTACCTGAAGAATGGCAAGAAAGAGCTTGGCTTTCAGGTTTTCTTGGTTCCGCAGGTTTTGTAGTAATTACTAAAGACAAAGCCGGACTTTGGACGGATGGAAGGTATTTCACTCAGGCTCCAATTGAATTGGCTGGTTCTGGAATCGACCTTTTCAAAGACGGAATGGAAGGAACACCCAATTACATCGATTGGATTATCTCTGAAATTCCTGCAAACGGAAAAGTGGCAGTCAATGCTTTAGCAACTTCACACTCAAACTGGGAACTTTTATTCCAAAAACTGAATGCAAAAAATTTAACTTTAGTCGATTCTCCTTTATTAAAAGAAGTCTGGAAAGAAAGAGGAACCCCTTCAAAAAACCCGATTTTCGTGCACCCATTAAACAGAGCAGGAAAATCTGTGACTGATAAAATCTCTGCAATCCGTCAAAAAATGGAAGAGCAGGAAGTTACCGTTCATGTGATTTCAAGTCTTGATGATGTGGCATGGACATTGAATTTAAGAGGAAGTGATGTAGAAAGTAATCCTGTATTTTTAGGATACATTTTGATTACTAAAAATGATGCAATCCTGTTTACAGATCTTGAAAAAATGGAGGTTGAAGCAAGAAAACAAATGGATGAATCATTCGTGAAAATGATGCCTTACGAAGAATTCTACAATCATCTGAAAAATATTAAAAACCAAAACGTTTTAGTTTCACCAAACAGCAATCAGTCGATTTTTGAAGCTTTAAAAATTGATAATAAATTTGTGAAAGCTGCTGTTCCGGGAAATCTGATGAAAGCTCAGAAAAACGAAACGGAGTTGGAAGGTTTCAGAAAAGTAATGGTAAGAGACGGTGTTGCGATGGTAAAATTCCTTTACTGGTTAACGCACAATGCAGGAAAAGAAACCATGAACGAATATTCTATTGGTAAAAAACTGAGAGAATTCCGTGCTGGAGGAGAAAATTTTGTGGGTGAAAGTTTCGGAAGTATCGTTGGATACAAAGACAACGGAGCCATGATGCACTATTCTGCAAAAAGTGAAGGCAGCAAGGAAGTGACTAATGATGCAAGTATTTTGGTTGATTCTGGGGGTCAGTATTTAGAAGGCACAACAGATATTACAAGAACTTTAGCTTTAGGAGCTGTTTCTGAAGAGTTTAAAACCAATTCTACTCTAGTTTTACAAGGTATGATCCGTTTATCAATGGTGAAGTTTCCAAAAGGAACAAGAGGAGTTCAGCTTGATGCGATTGCAAGGCTTCCTTTGTGGATGAACGGAAAAGATTACAATCACGGAACAGGTCATGGAGTTGGAAGCTTTATGAATGTTCATGAAGGTCCGCAAAACATCAAAAAAGATATGAATCCGCAGGAACTTTTGGTTGGAATGGTCGTATCAAATGAGCCTGGATATTATGTAGAAGGAGAATACGGAATCCGTCATGAAAACCTGATTGCCGTAAAAGAATCAGAGATTACCGGTTCTGGAACTTTTTATGAGTTTGAAACTTTAACGTTCTGTCCGTTCTTTAAAGATACAATCGTCAAAGAAATTCTTTCTGAAGAGGAAATCAACTGGCTGAATACCTACCATAAAACATGTGAAGAAAAACTGGCTCCACATTTGGAAGGTGAAGTAAAAGATTGGTTTTTATCGCTTGTGAGCCCACTTTAAAAGAATTAATTATTCTGATACAAATTATAAAAATCGTCCGGCAAATAATTTTGCAGGACGATTTTTTATTTTACACAACCGTATTTTTACGGTATTATTTATGAGGTATATCCTGAAAGAAAATAAATTCTTATCAACTATTTTTGTGCAAGCAAAACCGATCACAATTATATATAAAAAACTAATATCCTTTAACATCATCTCTATTTAATAGCGGTGGTGTTTTTTTTATTACTGCAAAAGCTTTAAGTAATTTTGTTACAATTAATAAACAAATTTATTTACGAAATGATTCAGCAGTTCTTAATTTTTTGTGAAAGAAGGTGAAAAATGTAAGGAAATAGCTTTTATACAAGCAGGAATCTCCAGGTCTTATTATACTTCAGAAAGGAAAAGACAATACCTATTGTTTTATTTAGGTTTCCTATTGATTTGATGGCCTCTTATTCGTTATTTATTTCAGGCAAACCAAGCATAGAAAACCTGCAGATTATTTCGGAATCTACTCTATTGGTCATTAAGAAAGAAAAAATTCAAGAACTTTCATCTGAAAATCATAAATGGAGCGAATTTCTAAAAATGATTGCCGAACTTGAAATATTTCGAACTTGAAAAGCGTTTTTTCCAGCTTCAACGAGATGATGCCGTTCAGAGATATGCTTTTTTAATTGAGAATCAACCGTATTGTATCCAAAAAATTCCTTTACAATATTTAGCATCTTATTTAGGAATTCCCAAAAGGCATTTGAGCCGTATCAGAAAAGAAATTTCCTTTTAGACATTTGTCCTATTCATTGATATGCATGATGTATAATTTTGCATGAAAGAATCAGAGTATTCAAATAAATAAATCATGAAAAAAATTGCATTAATCAACGGGCATCCCAATAATGAATCATTTAATTTCGCTTTAGCTGAAGCTTATAAAAAAGGAGTCAAAAATTCAGGAGCTGAAGTAAAGGAAATTATTATCCGAGATCTTGATTTTAATCCGAATTTACAGTTTGGTTACCAGAAAAGAATGGATTTGGAACCTGATTTAATAAAAGCCTGGGAAATCATACAATGGGCAGATCATTTGGTTTGGGTACATCCGGTTTGGTGGGGTGGACTTCCTGCGATTACAAAAGGTTTTATCGACCGGCTTTTTCTTCCCGGTTTAGCGTTTAAATATCGTGAAAATTCGGTTTGGTGGGATAAATTTTTAACAGGCAAAACCGCGCATATTATTACAACCTTAGATCAGCCAAGTTGGTATTACAGAATACTTTACGGAAGACCAAGTATCAATCAGCTCAAAAAATCTACCTTAGAATTTTGCGGAATAAAACCTGTGAAAGTTACTTATATAGGAATTATTAAAAACTCAAAAGAAGAGCAGCGTAAAAAATGGATTGAAAAAGTGTATTTACTGGGTGAAAGACTTAAATAAAATAATCTTAGTAAAATTAAACCCGAATCAATCTGTTTGCAGATTAGCATAAAAAATTTTCATTTAAAACCGTAAATTTGCAAAATGAATCATGATACAATCTGCGCACTTGCAACAGCCAACGGAATCGGAGCCATCGGAATTATTAGAATTTCCGGCGATGATGCAATTCCTGTTTCCGCTAAAATCTTTGACGGTAAAAACCTTGAAAAAGCACAATCGCATACTGTTCATTACGGATTTATAAAAGATGGTGATGAGGTAATTGACGAAGTAATGATTTCTGTTTTTAAAGCTCCAAAAACCTTTACTGCTGAAGATTCTGTAGAAATTTCTTTTCACGGTTCACCGCATATTGCGAAGAAAATTCTTGAAGTTTTAATTAAAAACGGAGCAAGAATGGCAAAAGCCGGAGAGTTTACAATGCGTGCTTTCATGAATGGAAGAATTGACCTGAGCCAGGCAGAATCGATTGCCGATTTGATTGCTTCAGAAAATGAAACTTCAAGAAAAGTAGCATTAAACCAGCTAAAAGGCGGAATTACCAACGAAATTTCGTTTTTAAGAACTGATTTATTAAATTTTGTTTCTTTAATCGAATTAGAACTGGATTTTGCGGAAGAAGACGTTGAATTTGCTGACAGAGCCGCTCTAAATCAACTACTTGATAAAATAGAAACTAAATTAAATTCTCTTATTGAAAGTTTCCAATACGGAAATGCCATTAAAAATGGAACTGCTGTTGCTATCATAGGAAAACCAAACGCCGGAAAATCAACCCTTCTAAACGCTTTACTAAAAGAAGAAAGAGCAATTGTAAGCAACATTGCCGGAACGACGAGAGATACAATTGAAGAAATTCTTCACATAAAAGGTCATGCATTCAGATTAATTGACACTGCGGGTTTGCGTGACACTGCCGATGAAATCGAAGCAATTGGTGTAAAAAAAGCAAAGGAAAAAGTAGAAAATGCCAATATTCTTGTTTATCTCGCCGATGCTGCAACAGAAAATTTTTCTGAAGACATCGAAATGATAAAATCTTTGCAAAGAGATGATTTAAAACTGATTATCTGCGCAACAAAAATAGATGAAGTGTCTCCTTCTCAATATGAATTAGTCGAAAATATTTTCAGAAAAGAAATCTCACAAGATTTTGATTTCATCACCATTTCGGCTGTTGAAAATCAAAATATGCAAGATTTAAAAGACGAATTATCATCGTATGTAGAACAGTTAAAATCGGAAGAAAGCAACGTGGTTATCACCAACCAACGTCACTTTGAAGCTTTAGGAAAATCTTTAGATGCAGTGAATAAAGTAAAGGAAGCAATTACTTTCCAAATTTCTACAGAGTTGTTGGCGTATGAGTTAAGAAATGCTTTAGAATATCTCGGTGAAATTTCAGGCGAAGTGACAAATGATGAGGTTTTGGGGAATATTTTCTCTAAGTTTTGTATCGGTAAATAAAATTTATAAACTAGTGATATATAGTTATTTAGGTTTTTTAAGGTTATTTTCATAACCTATTGATTTAATGTGATTTATGCGATTTTACACATTTTAATGCTACAATTTTTGCCCCTTTTCTTGCCCCTTTGGCATAAAATCACAAAAATTCGAGCAAAAGAAAATAGAATGGCTATAGAATTCCTTAGTCTAAAATAATCTAACAGTTATTAAATGATCCTTAAAGAGGACTAATGGATTCTTTTTACCCTTAATTTGGAGAAATTATTAATTTCTAACGTCCCAAAGCTTGATGATTTATAAAAATTAAAGTCAAATTTTAAGAACAATCTGAATGAAGAGAAGAAAAATGTTCAACTATTTTTTATTAGATTACATTGCCATTTGGGATGAATTTTGTATTCGTTTATATGTAATGACCCTGAATAAGGTGTGTGATGACAGCTCAATGCCATTATTGTAGCCTTCGGTCTAAATAACTATTCTTCAAGGCTTAAAAAATCTGATCATGAGCTCAAACATCAGAATTGAAAAAGTCTGCCAATATTGTGGTACAAATTTTATTGCCAAAACTACAGTTACCAGATACTGCAGCCATACCTGCAATAAAAAAGCTTATAAACTTGAACAAAGAAATCTAAAAATTAGTTATGCCAAGCAAGGAGTACGAAGTTTTGGAGAGGAGCAGTATCAACTTGTAAACAATCCCGTATACCTAACTGTAAGAGAGACTTCCGCAATATTGAAATGCAGTTCGAAAATGGTTTATTATCTAATCAATACCGGCCGTTTAAAAGCCATCAACCTATCTATAAGAAAGACAAGAATCAAATTAATTGATTTAGCACTAATTTATTAGAACCAATCAATAGTCACCAAGCAACCATAAGATTGACTTCATAATATTTTAGAGGACTTCAATAGCTGTTGCTATGAGCCAATTTGACAATACCCAATGAATTCCATCCTTAATACCAATATCATGACCAAGGTAACTTTACGGTATAAACCGATTAGTAAAGGACGACAAAGTCTGTATTTAGAAATTTATCCTCCTATACAGAGTGAAACCACTGGAAAGCTGCTTAGAAAACTTTATCTTAAAATGTTCATCTACAAAAGCCCAAAATCTGAAGCTGAAAAACTCCATAATAAAGAAATTAGTTCTTTTGCTGAGCGTGTATGTCTCCAACGACAAATTGATGTTCACAGCACTGACTATGGTTTTTTGAATAAGACAAAATTCAACTCCAACTTTATTGATTTTTTCCAGGCAGAAGTCGATAGCAAATCAGGGGCAATGCATTGGAGTATGGCTGTTGCCTATTTTAAAAGGTTTGCAGGTGAAGTTTTTTTGTTTAAACACCTTAATGAAGCCTTCTGTGAGAGCTATAAAAAATACCTATTATCCTCTCCTGCAATTGGACGTTCAAAAATAAAGATTCAAAAAAGTACTGCTGCCACTTATTTTTCAAGATTTAAATCCGTTCTTAAAAAAGCCTATAGAAACAAATACATTTCGGCAGATCTGGGAAATTTTATTCATAATATCAAAGTAGATGATACGCATAGACCCTATCTTTTTAAAGATGAATTGCAAAGAATGGCTAATGCTGAGTGTAGTTCATCAATTGTCAAGAAAGCGGGCTTGTTTTCAGCATTAACAGGACTACGTTATTGTGATGTTGAAAACCTAAAGTGGAGTGATATACAGGGAACATCCGGAAATTATTATATTTTATATAAGCAGAATAAAACAGGAAAAGCAGAATATTATCCGGTATCCAATGAAACGCTTGAAATTTTGGGGCTTCGTAGAGAAGATGATGGAAAAATTTTTGAAGATCTAAGATACAATCTTGTGATCAAATATCTTCCCGAATGGCTTAAAAATGCTGGAGTAAAGAAACATTTTACATTCCATGGTTTTCGCCATACATTTGCCACACTGCAGCTGACATCCGGAACGGATATCTACACAGTCTCGAAATTATTAGGACATAAGGATGTTAAAACTACTGAAGTCTATGTGAGGATTGTAGATGAATTAACAAAAGAGGCTTCAGAGAAAATTAAATTAAATTTGAATGGAACATAGTCATAAATTATGGTGCCCTTTTCAGAAGATTTTCTTGGTTATAGCTTACGTATAATCCTTAATAGTTTAGCTATTTAAAAATTATAATAAAATGATTAAGGACCTAAATAATTTGTAAATTTGTGCTCAAATAGCAAAAGCGGATTACATCATATCATTAATTAAATCACATCACAATAACGAACCCGAAAGGTTTACCACTATTGCATTGCAAATTGCTGCGCACGAAGCAAAACTTGGACACACCCTCGTAGCTGATGAGATTAAATCAATCTATTGATAAGGCAAAAGATAATAAACAAAAATCTAAAACATTTCCAACAGATCTTCAAGGACTGCTTCAGGAGAATGTCCCAGCTGTTAACCTTTCAGACATGATCGCTCTCAATGCTATTAAAAGAAGAGTCAACAGAATAATCTCAGAATTTGTCCAGCGAGATAAATATAAGCACCTTTTTCTCAATAGTATTGCAAACAGTGAAAAGTTTAAAGCCCTATCAGTAATGGGTGCAAAGCCAAAGATTCCCAAACGTAAACGAATAACTCACAGTGAAAAGCTATTACATCAATTTGATGTAATTTGGGAGACGAAAAAACAGCGTGAGCTGAACAGATCGCCACCAACGAAGGGACATATCTATCCTTTAGAAGTTCAGCAGACCATGACCTGATCACTAAAAGTTTTGAAGACCTTGGAAAGGGTATTCGCCTGTTAAACATTAAGGAAATTTTAAGTAAAAATGATCATACTCAGGTTCGCGCAACGGTTTATGTACCTAAAGGTAAGGAAGGAGCCTTTATGGGAAAAATCCAAGCGTACAGAGACAAAAATAATACTTCGTTTATTTTTCCTAACCTGCAAGACCATACCCTCGTTATTGAGGAAGTTAATAAGTTAGGAAATAATATCTATCTCAAAAAAATAAAAGACCTAAACAAAAAAGGAATCGTTCAAACAAAAGCAACCATCTTCCTACCTGTTGGAAAGAAAGATTATTTTATCACGGAAAACAAGCGGTTATTCCCTGAAAGCAAAGTGTTGACATCTCTACATAATACTGATGTATATTGCAATTCTGATCAAGTGAAACGAGCGGAACTTTTCTCTGCAGTGACAGGTTTCAGGTATTCCGATCTTGAGACTTTGACATGGAAGCAAATTGGAGGAATTTCCGGAGATTACTACATCTTATATAATCAGCAAAAAACGGACAGTGCAGAATACTATCCTGTATCAGATCAGACCATTGCTCTTTTGGGAAAACCAGCTGATCCTGAAGAGCAGGTATTCTTGAGCCTAAAATATGATCATGTCACCAAGAATCTACCTAAATGGCTTTCCAATGCTGGTATTTCCCGCAGGTTTACCTTTCATGGATTCCGTCATACATTTGCTACACTACAGATTGCTGCCGGTACCTCGATTTAAAGACTCGAAAGGATAGAAAATTTACTGTCTGAGGGCCGCCCTTTGTCAGATGAGACCGAATTTATTGGTGCTAAAGAAGTCTCAGGATTATTAAAATTCACCTTGTCAACACTTTACACAAAATTCTGTAAAGGTGAGGTTCCAGCATTTAAAAAAGGAAATCGTTTATATTTTTCTCGATCGGATCTTATTGAATGGATTGAAAATGGGAAAAAGGCAACCTTAGACGAAATCGAGAAAGAAGCATACAAAATTGCTATCAATATGAGTAAAAGAAGTCCAATCTAATTTTGCAAATGATTCTATAGTTTATATTGCAAATTCGTTTTTAATATTCTATAAACCGTTTTGGTACGCTGCAGAATATTTCTGAATTGCTATAATGCTATCATCTAAACTGAAATTAAAAATTAGTTCCTATTCTTTATATTATAGTTTATTGCTGTAATTTTATGGATGAAAACCTATAAAATTTTCAGGTAAAACAGAATGAACCATCAATTAATCCAAGAAAGCATCAGTAAACATATAACTTTGAATGAGGAGGAATTTTTTGTGTTTTTATCTCACTTAAAGAAAACACAAATACCCCGAAAAAGCTTGTTATTAAACCAAGGACAATTATGTGAAAATATCTATTTCGTGGAGTCTGGTGCATTACGTGCATTCTATCTGGATGAATCCGGTAAAGAGGCTACAATTATGTTCGCTATTAAAGATTGGTGGGTAACTGACATGTACTGTTTTATCAATCAAAAACCAGCTATGCTAACTATTGAGGCCATAGAAAACAGCATAATCTATCAATTGAAAAAGAATGATTTAGATCATTTGTATGTGGCTATACCACAATTTGAAAAACTCTTTCGGATTTTGATGCAGAACGCATACATAAGAGAACAGCTGCGTGTCATTCAAAACCTTTCATTATCAGCGGAAGCACGCTATAAAATATTTGTTGGCAAATATCCGGACGTTGCAAAAAAAGTTAAGCAAAAGCAGATAGCCTCTTATTTGGGAATTACGCCCGAATTTTTGAGTATGATTAAGCATAATAAAGGAAAAGGCTTAAAGTAGTTTATTTTTTTTTCTGTAAAGGGTTCGTTAATTCGCATCAGCAGATTAACAAATAACGCTGCTTATAATTATTTAAATAAGAGTTAGCTATGAATATGATATTGGAAGAATTTGAGCATATTATCCATGCTTTTCCTAAGCAGATCATGGAAATAAGGGAGGAAGATTTTGATGTAAAATTGAATCACCGCAAATGGAGCAAAAAGGAGATTTTCGGCCATTTAATAGACAGTGCATTTGTTAATTATTCGAGATTTATCAGGGCTCAATCTGAAGAAAATCCGAAAATATACTATGATCAAGTGGAATATTGTAAATGCGGAGGCTATCAAAATGCGGAAAGATTGCAGTTATGTGATTTATGGGGTTCACTAAACATGCAATTGTTGTTTTTGTTTAAGCAAATAATCAACAAAAATTTAGCGCAGAGAACTTGTAACGACCATAGCCTCGAATTTTTAATGAATGACTATGTAGAACATTTAAAACATCATAGAAAGCAAATTCTATTTTAATGATGAATTGTTATAGCTAAATTTTGCTTGTTCAAGAGAAAATGGATATGCTGCCATCAGAAGAGCTTGGAATGTCTCAAAATAGCTGATCGTATATTGGGAATTGCGCCCGAATTTTTGCTTATGATTAAGTATAAAAAAAGGAAAAGGCTTAAAGTAGTTTATTTTTTTTTCAGCGAATTGGTCGTTAATTCGCATCTGTAGACAAAGAAAAATAATGATGCTTATAATGATTTCAGGTCCATATAGAGGTGGAACCAATGATGACCCAACATTAATTAAGAACAATCTAGAAAAATTGGAGGAGTTCGCATTGGAAATTTTTAATAAAGGACATGTTCCGGTAGTTGGTGAGTGGCTTGCACTTCCTTTAATTAAGTTGGCTGGATCACAAAAAATTGGTGATGAACAATGGAATAGGATACAATATCCAGTAGCCCATCGCATCCTGGAAAAATGTGATGCCGTTTTGCGGATCAAAGGTGAATCAGAAGGCGCAGACAAAGATGTGAGGATAGCCAAAGAAAGGGGGCTTAAAATATATTATCATATTGATGAAATTCCTATTTCGGAACAGTCTTAAATTTGAAGTATTTAAAAAAAAATAAGAATGAATAATCAAATAATAGATAAAGTTGCTTTAATCAATATTTCAGACAAAAAAGTATTGGTAGCGCTTTCTAAATTGAAATCAAAACTTTATTTGCCAGGTGGTAAAAGAGAATCCAATGAATCTGATCTTGAATGTTTGAAGAGAGAAATTAAGGAAGAATTGAATGTAGAAATTAAAGAAGATTCAGTCCGTTACTTTGGTACATTTGAAGCTCCCGCCGATGGAAAGGATGAAGGTGTCTTGGTTAGGATGAAGTGTTATTTTGCTGATTATTTGGGTATGCTTGAAGCAGCCAACGAAATCGATTCTTTTGAGTGGGTAACTTATTCTGATAAGCATAGAGCTTCAGCTGTAGTCAACCTGATATTGGATAAACTGAAAGAATTGGATATTATTAATTAGCATAAACTTTGTATTGCGCAGGGATTGCAAGAAAAAATCGAAATTTAAAAGAATAGTCTCGATTTGGATTAGCTATAATTATATGTACACAAATTACTTTAAATTTTAAGTAAAGTACGGGCAATCTTAAATAGAACACCCGTACAGTTTGATGTAGATTATGAGATTCCTTTATGTTTTTTTACTTCCGTTATAATCTTTGAAAAGGATTTCTCTCTTTTGCGCTTTTCGTGCTCAGAGGCAGAAAAGTGCTGGGTTTCCCTTTGCAGTTTCAGGTAGCTTTCATAAACATCTGGGTCTAGAATACCATTTTCTACGGCTTTCAATACCGCACAACCAGGTTCTCCTGAATGCTTACAATCCTTGAAACGACACGATTTGGCCAGGTCGGAAATATCTAGGATTGCTGCAAAAGAGCCCGCATCATCAATAGTTAACCCAAATTCACGAACTCCCGGAGTATCAATTAATACACCCGAGTTTTTCATTAATACCATTTCGCGACGAGTTGAGGTATGACGTCCTTTTCCAGTGGACATACTTATATCCGATGTATGCAATAAGGGTTCTTCGCAAAGTGCATTAACCAAAGAACTTTTACCAACCCCCGAAGAACCTACAAACACAACAGTTTCTCCTTCTACAATAGATTTCCGAAGTAGGATAATAGTCTGCTGATCGTGAATACTGGTGAAAAATATAGGTATCCTGCAAGCTATATGTTTTAGCTGCTCTTCTACTTTTAATTTGTCAAAACTGATATCAGCTTTATTGAGCACTAAGACAGCATTAATATTTTCCTCCAATATCTGAGCGATAAAACGTTCTGCTCTGCGGACATTGAAATTATCATCAAGGCTCTGTACAATAAACGCTTTATCCACATACGAAGCAATCACTTGCTTATCAGAGATTGTTCCGCTTTTCTTTCTATACAAGGTGCGTTCACGTGGTAATATGTCCACAATGATTCCTTTGTTTTCTTCGAAGGGTTGAAAAATAATCCAATCACCCACACAAGGTAATTCAGAGTCAGATCTGCCGAACATCATATTTCCCGTCAATTCACATTGGACTAATCCGTTTTCGGAGATAACATCATAACAAGTACGATGAACAACTGCGATCCGCCCATGGTGTAAAGATTTGTGTGTTGATTTCTGTTTTAGTTGGTTTAGTTTATCGTTCCAACCGTAAATATCTAAATTAATCATTGCTCAATCTTTTTTGCGATGTAGAATACATAACCGTAGAACTCTTTGTATTTTGAATACATTTCCGCATCAAAACGTTGAAGGGCAACAAACTCTTCGGCAGTTTTATTTTCAGCGTACTTTTCAAGAAACATTTCCTGCGCTTTTACCATTGAGGTGAAATAATGATCAGTCCAACAAACTGATGGCAAAACAAAGATAGCAACTGGTAAATATCCCGCTTTTTGTATTCGCGTTATTTTACCCGCAATGGTATCCATTTCAGGGAAATGTGGTAAACAATATTGCTCTATTTCTGACGGGCGTTTTTCGGTGAGCCAAGAACTTTCCGTAACGGCGATATATCCTCCAGGTTTTAAAAACTTGCGCCATTCGTTGAGTCCCCTTTCAAAACCGATATTATAGATTGCTCCTTCACACCATATCAGGTCTAACGCATTATCCTGGAAAGATAGATTATCCATTGAGCGAACAATACCTTTTACCTTGTCTTGCAGATTTAGCTTTGTCGCATTATTGTTGAGCCGGTCAATGAATGCTGGAAAAATATCGAAACCAGTAATGTGCCCAAGAGCATGTTTTGCTAATACCATAGTTTGACCACCTGTCCCGCAACCGATGTCAGCGATTAAAGAATTGTCAGTAAGATTGTCTATAAAGCTTAGCGCTTTTATGGTAACCTCGGAGCTGCCGGGTCCCTGTCGTTCTGTATTTAAAAAGAATTCACAGACTAAATTAAGATCGAATTCATGGATAGTTGTAATACTTTCGTTACTCATTATTGTAATGTATATAGCATATTTGGAAAGCGTAGCAGTGCTTCCAATAACGTATGCAGATTAAAAAAATATAATAGAAAAACAGCTCTCGAAGTGAATTATTCGAAAGCAAACGAAAGGACAATCTGTAAAGGATCTACAGATTGTATATTAAACCAAATCCGATTTATTTGTTGTTGTCATATTACAAAGGTAAATAAAACTTTTTATTGGCAGAAATATTATGGTGATGAAAAGCTTGTTTTTAGTAAAGTTATTTAAGACAGTTTTTCAAATTACCGTGACGTTTCTTTAAATATTCTTCTAGTTTTTTTCGGTCATTGCTGCCAATGGCACGTATGCTCCTGTAACAGCTTGGGAAGAAACTCCCATTTTATCCTTAAAATATTGGATTTAGTAATTTTCCGAACCACTGACTTTGCTTCTGTCAGATTTCCCTTTTTTGATTTGTTATCTGCCATGATCTGATGTTTAAAAAATTAATATTTTGGTGCTTAATAAAAATACAAATATTAAGCTGTTTGTTTACTTTTTTAGAACAATAGCAGCATTGAAAAAGATTACAAATTCCTTATCTAAATGCATGATTTAGGTATTTGCTCCTCTGTTTTTTTTAACAGTAGATATGCCCATTTTTAATGTTTACTTTCTTATCTCTTTCCATTTTCTTTACAGTTCGTATCACCGTTTCAACCCGCAGTCCAGTTAAGTTTGCAATCTGTTGCCTTGTCAAATCAAAAATTATAATAATTTTATTCTTTAGTCTAACTTCAGTCTTAATTTTTTGTTTATTCTGGAAAATAAACGTTTTAAAGAATTTTCTAAATAATGTAATATTTTGATTTCTAAATTTCCCAACGGAAAAACAGAATTATGAGAAATTATCTCATAGATCCAACCTACTCCTTGTCTGCCAAATTTACTCCTTGTAGAATTTAGTACTTTAAGTAATGCTATATAAGACTGAAGGATTACCTGCTAAATCTCTAACAATATTTTCGTAAAGTAAAAAATGTTGTGAATACTGCTTTTTCTAATCCATTAAGTATCATAGAGGAACCACATGGGACAGGAAAAGCCAAAAAAACACTTAATATCAGTTCCTTGTCCGGTATAAAGAGCTACAAGTATTTTTACAATTGGGGTTGTAATTTTTTTTAAGACCATCCTTTAATTGATTTTAGGATTTTCTTTAGTTGTTTTTTACTTTCTTTGGAAGAATTTTGTTGTTACAAGCTGTCAATTAAAAACAAAACGTAAACATCAGTAGCATAAGTCCTTTCATGATTTAGCTTTTTAAAGGATGCTGAAGATAAATAATAATAAGATTAAGGAAAAGGAAAGGAAGCTCTAATAAAACCCCTTTAAAATCTTTATCTAAAAGATGAAGGCAAATGATTAATAAAATCCCTGCAGCCATCAGAAAGTTTCCCCAGACAAATGTTTTTGGATGCAGAATTAAAAGAGCTGCAGTGATTGTAACTGCACCATTAATCATGAGTGCGGTTTTTGAAAAACCCCACTTTCCAAACATTTCCATCATTTCCGATTTTCCGGAAAACATTGCATAACCTTGTTTACATCCCATATAAAGAGCTATAAGTATTAGCACAGAATTAATAATTTTTATTAGCATTTTATTATGTTTTAAAAATGATGATCAAAAAAATATAAATGCTGAATAGTGTAACTCCATTCAGCATTTATAATAACCAAGAAAATACTTAAAGGTTACTATCTTGTAGTATACCCCCCATTTGCAAAAATGGTCTGTCCGGTAATCCACCATCCGTCTGTTACAAGAAATTCCACCAGTGGAGCAATGTCTTTGATATCTGTTAGCCCGCCCAAAGCAGATGCAGATTTGTGATAAGCAACAGCGTCATCAGCTTCCTGCCCATAAAAGAATGGGGTATCCATAGGCCCGGGAGCAACTGCTGTTACAGAAATTCCTCGTGCGCCAAATTCTTTTGAAGCCGCTCTGGTAAAATGTTCTACCGGTGCTTTCATACCTGCATAAGTAGAATATAATCCTGTATAAGCAGCAAGAAGTGAGGTTACAATTGTACAAATCTTACCTCCGTCACTCACTTTTTTGCCAGCCTCCTGCAGGAAGAAATAAGCTACTTTAGAATTCACATCAGACATGGTATCATATTCATCTTCTGTAGTTTCTGTAAATGGTTTTTTTAGTACCATACCCACGGTGTTGATTGCAATATCGATAGTTCCAAACTTGGCTTTGGCTTCATCAAAAAATCGGGTGATGTTTTCAACGTTTGTTAGATCTCCCTGAAACAAGAATGCTTCAGCTCCCGAAGCTTGTACGTCTGCAAGAGTTTTTTCGCTTTCGGCTCTTGAACTTTCACTGTTGTAGTGAATAGCCAGTTTTGCTCCCTTCGCAGCAAAATCTCTGCTTAATAATCCTCCTAAGTTTTTACCACCTCCGGCAATTAAAACTACTTTCCCTTTTACATTATGTGTTGACATATTAATAATTATTTTATGTTGTATTACAAATTTGTGCTATTTTTTTAAACTATTTATGGTGTTATTCTCTGATTTTTTAAACTGACCTGGTGTTTCCCCTGTCCATCTTTTAAAGAATTTCGAAAAATTAGAAGGGTCGTACATAAGGATTTTGGCAACTGATGCAGGCTTTAGATGGTCTTCTCTTAAGAGCTTTTTTGCTTCGTCTAATATTTTTGTCTCATAGAAATAACAAGGGTGTTTCCCCGTGTTTTTTTTTACGGTATCGGTAAGGTGTTGATAAGAGATAGCCAATTCGCTTGAAATTTGCTTGAGTGTAAGGAAATCCTGAACTTTTCCTTCTAACAATTCTTGTAAATGTTGATCTAGAAAGGTTAGATATTTATTGACAATAAGAGTACCTCTAGATTCGGTGGTTTTGGGTGTTCTCATCGGTTTGTGTTTTTTGTAATAAAAATTAATCTGAAATTATATTGCAGAAAATGTCAATGCGGGCAGTTTATATTCAATTTTATACGAAACAAATAATTGAATAATTTTTTTAAGCAAATCAACTCGATTAAAGTATTTATATAAAACTGATAAAAATTACGCTGCATTATTCAAATAAATCTTTCTCCACTTTGTCACAGTATTTCTACTGAGATTAAAATGGTTGGCCAGTTCTAGATTATTAAGCCCGTGTTTCTTTTGATAGTTAAGCATTTTTAAAATGGTGGGTTCATCATAAGACTTATGTTTCTGATTAAAAGCAAAAGTTTCTTTGTCATCTACATCAAATATTTTGGAGTTAAGGGTGATAACATCTATAATTGAAAATTGCTCTTTCTGGAGATAATGTTTGAATTCATCTTTTCGGTCGGGGCATTTTCTTATAATGATGTCTTCAAATATTTTTTTATAATCCGGTCTATTGATTTTCATATTTTATTTAGAAGAGGTAAAGTTGTTTTCTTGATCATATTTATTGATCCATTTATACAGAGTGGTTTTGGGAATTTTATAATCGTCAATAATTTGCTTTTTTGTTTTTTCACCAGAATTTAGTGCATCTAAAATAAAGTCTATAATTTCCTTTGTATAAATGTTTTTTCTAAACTTGGGTAGTGAAGTTTTTTTTGATATATCCTTTTCATTTTTATAATTTGAGGTGTAAAGCAGAATATGTTGAGAATAGATTCTAAAAAAATCATATTGTAATAATTTGCTCCATCTCAAAAGTACATGAGAATTTAAACTTTCAGAGCCATACATCTTTTCAATATCCTCCTCTGAGCAATCTAAAAAACTAGAAATGCGAGATAATTCTAATTCAGTTTCTTTTACCTTTTTTTCTATTAGTTTTCCAATGTGTATATTTTTGAAGTCTATCATTGTCACAAATAATCTATCATTTACTTACTTTTCTTTCTTTGTTTTATCGTGTCAAAGTATATTTCAACTCTGACACATAAAACAAATTTTACATTAAAATTATGGTTTCCAGAAAGACCATACTGTACCGTTGTACACCGCCAATTGTTTTTTTGTAGTATCATAAACCATCATTCCCGGTGCGGGATTGATGATGTTTAAATGTGGACTGGCAACTTGCGGAAGAATCATTGCTTTATTGGTATCAGTTAAAACCAAAACTCCGGGAGTGGTATCTGATGCTGCTGTAGTTCCGATTGCGGCTTTTGCAGAATTAGACTCTGTCTTATCTGTTCCCTGTACAGAAAGATTCGCTGTTCCTATTGTGGCTGCTGTTCCGTCGTCTTCACTAAGATTTGCCCATACACCCGTGTCTTTCAGGTATTTTACTTTATGATCGGTGATATCATAAATAATGGTACCGTTTTCGGTAATTCCGGTTTTTGTTTCTACATACGGAAGAATAAGACCACGGTTTTCTGTATTACCAAACTCTAAGGATACAGAAGTGTTGATTACTTCTGGTTTTCCTATTGCAATTTGTGCATGGATAGATATACTTACGAAAACTACTGCTATTGCTGTGATTATATTTTTCATATCTATTGTTTGTTTAAGAAATTAATATTTTGAGATGATAGAATATCATTCTCCTTTAATCTTTCATTTTAAAATAGACTGAGCAGCTTGTAGCAAACTACTCAGTCTGTATTTAAATCTATTAATCAGGACACGTTTGTGTGGTGATACAATGCCAAGCCATAGAAGAGTCTCCTTCTTTCAAGGTGTAGATCTTCATACATTTGTTGGTGGTATCATATACCATCATCCCTTCTACGAAGTTTCCAGGAGCGATTCCCACAGGATTTCCTGCGCTGAATGCTACTCTGTTTGGTACAAAACCTTTGGTTTTAGCTTCTAGTGCTAACCATCCGCCTTTACGGGTCATAGGCCAATTGTCACTGTCTGTGGCTCCCGCTCTGTTAAGAGCAGTAATACCTACTTTGGTGTCTAGTGTTGTTCCCGCTGTAATGCCTGGTTTGTAGCACGCAGTTTCACAACCGTTAATCGCTATATTCTGCGAACTTCCAATGTTTTGTCCTTCTCCTGCGATGATTGGAATACCATTTGCGTCAACACAAGTACCGCCTCCACATAAATTTTGATTTAATGCGGTTGAACCTATACCAACGGTAACTGTTCCACCGGCGGTTACTAAATTAGCTGCTACAAAATTTCCGCTTCCTTCTATTGCGTCTAAACATCCATCGTTATCAGAGTCTAGATCCAATTCGTTAGAAATACCGTCTCCGTCAGTGTCGCAGAATCCTTTTTTAAACCCTGTCCCATGTCCGGTCATATAAGTTTGTCCATCAACCTGTTGGGAAGCGATTACCGTATTACTTGAATTGGTATTCCAAACTACTGTATTAAACGTTGTGCCGTTAAAAAGTTCTAATGGATATAGCTCTCCACCTGTGGATTTTCTTCCCAGCATTGAAATAGAACCGTTAGGACCGATAATAATTCTGACAATTGGTATTGTATTAGTTGCATTTCCTATTGCCCAAATTTCGGGAATACCTCCAGTACCATACTGCGAACCATCTGCAAATCTGATATTGTGGGTAGGATGACCAGATTGGAAATCTATCTCGTTGGTTGCCAGATTTACTCCATTGATATTTAAATTAAATGAATTGTCTAACGAGTAAATATCAAATATAAAACCTAGATCTGCTGCCGGAGCATTGAACGTGGTAGTGTTTCCGTTAGAAATATTAAAATCAATACTTGGGTCTAGATCACTGCACTCAAAAACATCCAAAATACCATCATTATCATCATCCTGATCACACATATCCGGGATACCATCTCCGTCAGAATCAGGACCGGAGCAAGCCCCTTGCGTTGGCGCTCCACAAAGATCAATCTCTGGGGTAGTAGCAAAGTTATATTCATCCTCCGCTGCATCTGTGCTTGTACCATCGCCCATACTTCCATTAACCCTGTGCCCTACATAGCCGTATTTTGGGTTATTCTCTTTTACAATCATTGAAGTATGCCCACCGGTTTCTACGGCAATCACTTTGTCTGTCCAGTTCAATTTTCCGATGTTATATGGATTAGTGGAAGGAATACTGCCCGGCATCTCGGTCGGATTTATACTAGTACCTGTTCCTCCAAGCATTTGAGAGCCATTATTTCCCCAAGCCCATAGCCTGCCGTCTGCCGTGAGTACATTGATGGCAGCTAAAGTAAAATCATGTTCATTTGGACTAATCCAGACCACATTGGTAAGGTAATCACCCGCTGTCGACGATTTTTGTACCTGTACCCAGGTGTTGCTATTTGCCGTACTAAAGTTACCCAACTGTCTGAAGGTTCCTTCTCCCGTACTATAGAGATTGCCGTTGGTACCCAATATATAATAAGTGTTTACGGATGCCCCTATCATTTTTGGGGTTACGCCTGCCGGTATCGTCATTGGTGTGGCAAATGCTCTGTTTGCAGCAGCAGTACCATTCCCCAACCTTGTGTTGGTTCCCCAGGTATATACCTCGCCGGTGGCGGTTAACGCCATCAGTAAGCCTCTACCACTTCCACGTATAGCTACTACGTTGTTGAGCGGTGTAGTTGCATCGGTATGTACCCGATGCCATAGCTTATCGTTTGCAGCGGAACTTGCTGCTCCATCGCTGTATTTATTGACATCTTGCGCCAGTACCCATGCTTCACCAGAACAGGTGGTTAATGCCAAGGTCTGGTAAGCACCAAACAACATTTTGACGTCTTGGGGAGCTACGCCGTCAGGCAAACCGTCTGCTTTTGGCGCACCGCCATTGACTCCATAGGTTCCTACACCTATCTTTTGAAAGGCAGTACTGCTGGTAAGATCTGTATGAATCAAATGAGCTTCACCACCCCAGGCAAATAGCCCGTCTGTGGTTAAAACGACTTGTTGTTCAATATTTTGACTATTGCTTCCTCCGGCAAACTTAAGGATATCACCGGTCAATGCCGGGTAGTTGATACTATTGACCTCCATAGGTGACAATACGTGACCTGTACCATTGTTTGCCATTCTTTCACCCCACACCATTAGCGCACCAGTAGATGCGTCGCGCATCAAGGTACTGTGGAAAGTGCTTACCATATTGTCGTACTCTATGGTGTTAGGGTCTGAGGTATTTAAAAAGGTATTTGGATTACAGTCACCGGTAACGCAATAGCTTGGCGCAACACCTGCGAAAGTAATATATCTCTGCACATTATCTGCATTGAAATTATTGCTAAATACCCATTTCCCATTTGTATATGTTCCTGCAACATTTTGTACATTGGTTGTAAATGCGGCATCGTCTGCAACAAGCATCCAAACCGTACTTCCTAAGGAAAAATTAGCTCCATACGTCGATAGATCTGCCTCAAAATACAGCGCACCCGGAGTATTTTTACGCTGAGACAGCCATGTTCTCTGAATTCTTTTCCAAGTGTTTCCTCCAATAGTAATATCAACAAGAGGTGTTACCGTCACATTATTATCTCCTAATAAGAAATATGTTTTGTCGTTGGTAAATCCTGTACGTGTTGCATCCTGATTTGGATTGACGAAATCGTTTACAGTAGCAACGGTAAGTATCGTTCCTGTATTTACACTTTTTGATACTTTCTGCTCAAAAGCTTCAATATCATCTCTTGATACTCCGAAGATATTGCTATTATAAGCAGTATTAGAAGCTCCATTCCATACTATATTACCGTCTGTGTCCAGATAGTGGTCTGTAGCTACTTGCCCTAATGTAATTCCATATTTGATCGCAAGGTAAGAATCTACTCTTCTGCGTTCTACATTCGATAATGTGCCTGCGCCATACACGATAGTTTCTCCGATGTGCCCTACAAAACCTGCATCGTCACCTCCTGTCAGGGTGCCTGCATTTCGGCCAAATATATGCCCTCCAGTTACCGCTCCGATAGCACTATGGTTGGTACCCGGACCAAGCAGTGTGCTTCCATTAACTCCTCTCATAAGATTAACATCTGTAAAAGTTGTATAGGCGATACTTGGTATTCCCGCCTCAAAAGGATTCCCTGGGTTATTCCAATAAACAGGTCCAAAACCAGTGTTGGTTCTCCTAACTATACGTACTGCCGGTTCGAAAGCAGGAGAATCCCAGTTATCACCGCCGAATGTTGTATTATTTCTACCTATATTGAAGAATCTTGTACCACTCATCCCTTCTTTTGTAAACGTAAAGATGTCATAATTAAGAGAAGTTAAAGTTTGTACAGAAATATTACCTAATGATTGGGTATCTGCTGTAAAATTAATTCCTGGATTGAAGTTAAAATAGTTGGACGTTCCAAGTACATACTTTGGTAACGCGTTGGTTCCCAACTGTGCAACGTTAGTTCCGTTCCACATATCCGTCCATCCTGTTACATCTGTTGCAGCTCCTGTATTAGTTGCATTTTTATCAGCTCTATACCAATAAGATAGGCCTGTTGCTACACCTCCAGGAGCATTTCCGAAACCTGCGAAGGTGAAGAATTGTCCGTTTGCTAATGTTACATTTGTGGTATTGTACACTACGCCATTTACAGTAACTTCTGTAGTCATTGGGGTAAATGTATCCGTTACATCGAATGCCGCATCAGTTGACTGCACTAAATACAAGTTTTTCACACTTTTTGGCCATGCCACAGTAACAGTTCCTATACTTCCTGAATTTTGAACTTTCCAGATCGATTCAAAACGATAGTTGGTTGATCCGTTTGAACCTGCGGTATAACTCAAAGGTACTGTAAGACTTTGCTTAAGACCGTTATCTCCTGTCATTAAGAATTGAAGATCATTCACTAAACCTGTACTGTTTGCAGCATTGCTGTCTGCAAATCCTGTGGTAGAAATTACTAGTTTCTGCCCATTGTTTACACTACCAGACTGTTTCTGATGCAGTAACGTAATATTATCTCTCGCAATACCAAAGATATTGTTGTTATAACCGTTGTTAATGGTTCTATCCCATACCACATTACTATTGGTGGCAAGATAATCCTCATTTAAAGTCGTACCATTTTTTACCGCAAGGTAAGAGTTTACTCTCGACTGCTCATTTGATGTTAAGGCACGTTTGAACCATATTACTTCCATGATATCTCCAGGAAAAGCACCGCTTACATCAAATGTACCGTGCCCAACCCTTAAATGTTGCCCATAAAGCTGGAATTTATTCGTAGATGGAAAACCTGAGAAAGATTCATAAGAGCCATTCAACCCTAACCTTTTCTCCCCCCCTGGAATAGAAGATGTGCCTCCATTGGCTACAGTATTATTAGCTATTGCCGAATATACATTCGAAATACCATTATTGAATGCTGTAGAAAAATCTGATGATGTGATATCCTGCCAGAATTCATATTGTCTTGGTCTTCCTGCAGAGGTAATAGAAACCCCAGGTTCAGCAGCATTAGTAGCATCATTATCAATTCCTACAATACGTCCGCCAGCAACAGTAGTAGGTCTTACCGCCGAGAAAATAGAAGTACTGATATTAGGCAGCTCCCCGTTAGTAGAATTCATTACAGAAGCCGTGTTGTAAAAATATTTAGAAGCTGTATAACCAGTAGTATATGGATGGAAATTATGGGCTCTGTCTGCAGGAGAAAGTGTCATTCCTCCTACATTTGGGATGTTGTTTGCGTTGATAGAATTGTCTTTCCATGCTGTTGCAATCGCTCCCGCATCGTCAGATTTTACCCAGAAATCTGCTCCGGAAACTCCTCCGGCAGTTGCATTTATTACATTTACCGTTAAATCGCTCGTACTGGTACAGGTCCCCGTTGTTACTGTCCATCTAAAGGTATAGGTACCCGGAGTATTAAATCCTGTAACATTGGTATTGTATGCAGATGGGGCTGCAATAACCGGATCAGTTGCTCCCACGGGTTTTGTCAACAATGCCCACGCACCGGTAGCAACACCAGGATTATTGGCATTGAAAGTTGTTTGGGAAGTTCCGATCAATGTTTGAGTAGATCCTGCATTGGCACCTACCTGTGCTGTTACGAATACTGAAAATGTATCTTCCATCAATGCATTTGAACATGCATATTCTTTGTTTAAGAATGCTCCTACATCAGTATTATAATTGACTGCTTTTATTCTGAATACATATTCACCCTCCTTGTTGAGGTTGGAAATGGTAGTCGAGGTATTGGTAAATTTTCGATCGCTAAAAGGCTCAAATACAGGAGCAGCAGCTCCTGCAGGACTTGATACCAATGTCAGATCATAACGTCCGTCAAAATCCTGGAAATAGCTGGTGTTCACAATACCTTTGTACACTTCAGGAAGCGGAATGGTCGCTGTCACGACTCCACTACCCGGATAACATACTGTAGTATTAGGCACCGTCACATCAGGACGGTTGCTGTCTGAAATATGGATATAATAAAGTTGAGTAGTGTTACAAGCTCCTCCGCTACGAGTGACCACAGTAATTTTGTATGTACCCACACGCCATCCTCCAGAAGGCGGGGCTACTGTAAAGCTTCGGTTTGCAGAGGTACCTGAACCGCTTACAGCAGATAGGTTGGGAACTCCTCCGGGAGGTGCTGTACCAGAATTGGTTACTGTACTGGTATACGTGATAGGATCAGATGGGTTCAAAGAAAACAAAACGGTAACGGGTGTATTCTGCCCTGCCAAGTTGTTACAGTGCACTTCACCTCCAGATGATCCAGAGTTATAAATCATCATCTGATCGGGTCTGGAAGTTGTCAGGAAACTTACATTATTAGGTTGGTATCCGTTGAAAGTATATGTGATTTCCGGTGTTGTATAAGTTCCACTGGCATTCTCAATCTTCAGAGTAAATTTGTAGGTACCTACAACATTAGCCCCAGTAAAAAATATTCTACTATCATACATGGATTGGAAAGCAATATTCCCTCCTGACGGCTGGCTGACTACGGTCGTAGTGATGCTCGTTCCAAAGTTTCCTGAAGACCCTGGAGAGCCAGAATAACCTTTTGAGAAGATCGGTGAAGTACTCTGCAGAAACACATAATTGAATCCTCCCGTAGCTGTTAAACATTGAGAGCTGGATAACTGAGGCAATATTTGCGGGTTCGGTATAAAACGGACAATGGCCGTATCTTCATACCAACAGTTCGGATTGACTGTAGAAGTTATTCTCAATGTCACTACATAAGCCGGATCTACATCGTGGTTTGCCTTATTAATAAGGCTGAAGGTTGTAGTCGGCGAAGTATTAGAACTGAATTGAGCATTCTGCGAATTCTTGACAGTATTTCTTTCCCAATTGTAAATATTATAAGCAGACCATGACGCAGTATATCCATTAGGTACAACACCATTCAGTGTAACGGTACCCGTTATTGCATCCACATTGGTAATATCCGGACCTGCTGTAAATGTTGAGGAATCTCCCGGTGCCGTAATGGTCACTTGAGAAGTTGCCGAACCGGACGGACCGCAATCTCGTTCCACTTGAAATACGTAATTTCCGGGAAAAGTCATTCCTGTAACATTGGGTGTCAGAGTATTTCCACCTGCTATCAAAGGATCTGGAGCTCCGGAAGGCTTGGACACAATTGTCCAGGTTGTGGTCCCGCTCGTACTACCCGCTGAACCTTGCAGTGTATAGGAATTGCCGCATATCGTGACATTTCCTCCTGCGTTCACGGTACACTGTGCGTACAGTATCATATTACCCAGAAAGAGTAATAGGAATAAAAAGAGGTTTTGTTTTTTCATTATTTTGTTTTTAAAATCGTTTTTGTTTGTTTCATCATCGTTTTATTTTTTGAAATAACGGATTATACTGATTGTTTTATAACCAAGTTATGTTCTGGAGGAACATTTTTTTGAGACATGATAACTTTACTTTGCATCATTTTTTTAGTTTTGCGTCATTTTTTTAGTTTTAATTTATTGTTGTTATTTATAGTAAATACAATTGTCATTAACTTCTACAGATATTAATTTTACTGTAGAATAAGATGATAAAACTGGAATAAATCTGATTTAAGTATTGAGATAGTACGACAATAAAGTATTTTTCATTGTCTGAATTCCTTTGCAAGGCGTGAACTGATAATATAGTTGTATCTTCATGATACTTTGCGATTTTAAACCAGTTCTGTGAAAAGAACGAGTTCTATGTAACTTCGCATTGCATACTGAAATTTACAATCTAAAATAAACGATACAGTAGAAAAAATTTATACCAAACATGTATTTCGAAACTGCACTAAACAAAAGGAGGTGGTCGGGTATAATAAGATGCCACCACCATTCCTCTTTTTAGAAAATTTGAATAGGTATATGATGAATTTGTGTTGCCAGGGTAATAGTTATTTAAGCAAAAAGTTCTGTTAATAACCGCAACCTTGTACTGAAGATTCGTATTTACAGTTCCTTCGCTGAAGTGTTTTTTTGAAATATCAAAAAAATCGGCTGGATTGTTTGATATACAGATTCTTACGATTATTTTTGGAATCTTTTTTTTAGCAACCGGTTTTTTCTCTTCAGTTTTTGCTAAATAATTTTGTTCTTTGTGTCTTAGCTTTACTTTTTTTTTCTGAGAATCAGAATTTATTTCAGAAGATTTTTGAGAAATGTTTTCCATTCCATAAACAACAGTACCTTCCGATATATGCAAAATGTTTTCCTCGGATTTGGGTATGGTAATTGCATAAGTAGAATCTGAATCTGCACTGCTTTCATCAGGTGAATCTGCCCATAGAAAGTTTGGAAGTAATGTAAGTACCAGTGATAGAAAAAAAACAGATTTCCTAATGATACCTTTTGGTCTCATGGTGAAGGAAATGGTGTTGTAGTTTTTTTTTATCATGGATGGTTTTTATTGTTTTCTTTTTAAATCGAGGGATATTTAGTAAAGAATACGCAGCAATATTACATTGATATTCGGCACGAAAAAATAATTTCATGGCATTATTTCTGAAATTGTTCTTAAGCTTTGAATTATTTTACAAAATAATTATTCTGATTATCAGTTGTTTATATTTTTTTAACATTTTTTTATCACTTTTAAATGAAATGAAATTTCATTCTGTTTTATGTAGTTTATTTTTACATTATTTTTAAGAATAATTGAAATATTGATTTAAAATATCAACATTTCTTAATTTTAGTTTTTATATTTTTAAACTTAATGGATTTTCATGTATTGCCAATTGCTTCTCATCTAAAATTGATTAATTTTATTTGCACTTAGTTTTAAAAACAAGTTTTATATAGAATAATAGCAGAAAAATATATTTGTTTTTATTATTCGGTTTTCTAGGTTTTATAATTAGTATTTTACAATTCATGTATTCTGTAAACAAGACGATTAGTTAATTTTTTGTTAGAATAATATCTGAATATATTCCATATACTTTTGCTGGTATAGCTCTTTCGTACATTATTTTTGGACTAATAACCATTTTGCAATTATTATGATAAAAATTTATGTTTCGAGATTTACCAAGTCAGTCTAAATATTTATTTTCAGTAAAGAGTATCCATAACAAAAGATTATTATTCAAGTCTTTTTCAGTTTTCTTCCTAATATTTTATTTAGGTCATTGTAAAATTGATGCTCAAAGATTACCATGTCCTCATCAAAATAAAATTGACCAACTGATTAATAATGTTACTGAACTTGACCAGAATGGTAAAGTAAAGGAGGCACAGAAAATTTTAGAAGAAACAATTCGTATTGCAAAAACCAAAAGTTGTGGTGAAGGACGGTTAAAGGCTACTGAAAATCTTATACGTTTGTATTCTAGGATGGAGCATCTGGATATATCAGAACATTATTTTACAGAAGATATAGAAATAATTGAGCAAGAAACACCCAGTTATAATTCTGATACCAAAATGGATATATATCAGGCTTTGCAGGAATTTTATCATTTAAGGAGAGATTATGCAATGGCTATTGAATATGGAGAACGCATGCTGATGATTGAAAAATCAAGCAAAAGACCATATAGCAGAAGACTGGTTTACATGGTTTTGGCAAAATCATATCTTAGTTTAGGTATAAATGAAATGTCTAAAAGATATCTTAAGCTTTATTCTAAAATTAATGACAATATTGTTTCTATTGAAAAGCAAGCCGCTAAAGAACCCATCCGCCAGGTTACTGCAGAAACAAAAATGAACAGCACCTATACAATTAATAAAAGTATCCTGCTTGGCGTAGTAGCAGTATTTATTATTCTGATCAGTTTTATCATTTTTCGCAAGCGAAATAGCACCGTTTTGATGAACAATCGTCCCTCTAAAAATGAATCAATTCAAAAAGTAGGTCCGGTTTCCGATAAGATGCCTGAAAATATGAAAGATTTTAATTCTCTTTCAAAACCCGTACTTATTATTTCACAGGAAATGAGAGGTGTTATTTTAAGAAAACTCGCCAAATTTGAAGAATCAGGTAAATATTTACGTAAAGATATTAATCTTACCTGGCTTTCTAATCATCTTAATACCAATACAAGATATATCTCTGAGGTTATAAAAATTCACCGTAATAAAAATTTCAACAGCTATATTAATGGCTTAAGGATTCAGTATATAACAAATAAGCTGATGAATGATCCTGTTTACCGTGAATATAAGATTAGCTACCTTTCTGAAGAATGTGGATATGCATCAACGCAAGTTTTCGTAATCGCTTTCAAGAAGGAAACCGGAGTTACGCCATCACGTTTTATAGAGCAGCTTAAAGCCTAAGATTTCACTTTGTTAATATTATCCTCTTGCAGACTTTCTATGAAATAAGAGGGTGTTACTCCATTTATTTTTTTAAAAGCAATCACGAAAACCTGTGGCGAAGCGTATCCGCAAACTTCTGCCAAATAACTGATTTTGTATTCTCTGTAGTTAGGCTCATTATAAAGTTTATGAACGATGAAATTAATTTTAAGATGGTTGATATAATTACTGAAATTCTGTGACTTGTGATGCTTAATAATTTCAGAAAGATATTTCGAATTGGTATTTAGCTGGCCTGCAAGAAAGCTAATAGTAAGATCTTTTTTTAAAAACTTTGTAGATTTTTCAAAGGCTGCCAGCTTTTTAAGGATTCTTGTTTCTGTCTCGGAAGAGATTGTATTCTTCTGAGAAACTGTAGAGGTTTCAGTATTTAGATTTTCCTCCGGTTGCTGATCAGTATCCGTACTGATATCAGAGTTTGAGTAATCGATATATGGTGAGGTTTCATTATTAAGATTTTCAATAATTTTCTCATATTTCTGGCGTAAAACCTTGTTTTTTCTTTTCCAAAGAATTGCCGTTATAATTCCTGCAGATAAAATCAAAAACGCTATTATTAGCAATTGTTTTTTTGAGCTTTCTTTATGTTTATTATCCACTTCTGTTACCATCTTTTTTATGACTAAATCAGCTTCTTTTCTATCAACATACATTAAGCTGTCAACCAATAGTGCATATTTATTCATAAAAAATTTTGATTTTTCTTTATCTCCTATTGCCACATAAGCTTGAGCAAGAGTTTCAAATGTGTCTACTCTGGATGCAGGATAACTATGCTGTTTTTCAAGTGTAATTGCAGTGTTTAGGTATTCAACTGACTTTTTATAATCTTTTGTTTTAAGATATAAATAGCCTAATTGATTAAACATATAGATTTTATCATAAGGATCAACAGTATATCTGTTGTTATTCTGAATTTTATATCCTTCCAAAAGATACTTTTCAGCCAATGGGAGATTTATTTTCCTGGCAATTTTCATGTGATAAATGCCGAGTGACATATTGACGTAAGAAAGTAAACCGTATTTCTGTTCAATGGGTACAGGCTTACCATGATCACTAATCTTCTCTACCACTTCTAGAGATTTCAAATAGTAATACTCCATTGAATCTTTCAGCTTCGTTTTATCAAACTTTTTATTCTCATAGTATACACTCATATTTTCATATGAGGTTGCTATTACGTAATTTTTCTTATCTTCATTTTCAATAGTTTTTGCGTAGCTGATTGCTTTCTTAAAGTCTTTTAAGCTTGCTTCATCTAAACCTATATAGCCTAAAGCCAAAGCATTCCTTCGATATATACTCGCTATATGCCCATATGTATCTTTTTGATCCTTAGCTATTTTTTTTAAATTGCTGCCTAAGTCTACAACTGCTTTATTATTTCTTTGTCCTAAATAAAGCCCGCATAGATAGTCACCACTTCGTAAAATTCCCGCTTTATAGCCTATTTTTTCAGATTCATCTTTTATTTTTAACAATACAGTTTCATGTTTTGGGTCTATAAAAGCTTTGCTCGCTTCTGCTATGGCATCCAATCTTTTATCTATGGAAGCTTTTGTTTTTGATGAAGCAGCAGAATTACCTTGTGCAAAAACATTATAAAAAGAAATGAGGAAAAGAAAACAGAATAAAAATTTTGGCATAGAAATATAGTTTTTCTTAAGTTTAACAAAGATTTACACTTACTATTTTTACGATCAAAAATACAATTTTAAACTTACATACCACGTGATGCTAAATTAATAATCCTTAAATTGATTAAGAACTTATTTGAATTAATTTAATGAAAGAACTATATCCTTCTATTTTACAAAGTTCAATCTTTTTTTCTATATACTAATTAAAAATACAAGTTACAACTACTAAATGTATACATTTTCTGTTTTAAAGAAACTTGAACAGTGAGACAGACTTTGATTTTCGGATTATTCTTTATTTCCAACCTGATTTTTTCGCAGCAGACAGACAGTTTAGAATTAGTGATAAACAATCCCGATGTAGAGAACTTGATTTTTGTAAATACTAAAAACAGTATTGGTAGACAGTTTGTGGTGGAAGGAAAGCAAATTGTCAACAATATCGCTCACAGCTATGCGAGTCCTTTTTCATGGAAAAAAGATAATTGAGTCGATGTAGGTGGTGTTGCTTTAGGAACGGTGCTCTTGTATTCTGTAGATCACGATACCAGTAAATATTTTATGGATCAGCAGGAAAAAGTTCCGAGTATTGTCAGAAAATTTGGTGATTATTTTGGCGGTCAGCAAAATAACTATGGAATCACGAGTTTGGTTTACTTAACCAGACTTTTCACTAAAAATGATAAAATAAGAGATACCCGAAACAGGAGAAGGTAAATTTCATTTTAAACCTTTCAGTGGTGAACCTACGTATCGTTCTTTTCCTTCAGGTCATACGGTATTGGTAGCGACAACGATGTTTTCTCTGGCAAAACAGTTTTCAAATCCTTGGGTAAAAGCAGGTATTTATATGATTGGTGCAATTACCCCTTTATCCAGAGTCTGGGACGGGCTCATTTCTTTTCATATGTCGGATCCCCCAACAGCTTTGGGGTTTGAAGGTGCTATATTCTATTATCCATAATTCAATTTTTTCCTCGATGTCTTCCAATGACAGAAACCAATGTCCGTTTAGGTATTAATCATCGAAGCTTCCATTGAATTAGCTATGTCGAGAATTTTCATCTGATTTTTAAGCACCACTACTCCAATCCCATAGCCATTTTCAGCTTTTCAATAATCCTTGCATGCTCATCGTGTCCATCAGTTGATAGCCTTAACAATGGAAGGCCTATTGTTTTCAAGATATTATCTTTCTTATGATCCCTTTCCTGTTGCAATACATTGTCATGGAATGATACTCCGTCTACTTCTATGGCCAGCACAGGAGTTTTGTCAATTTTGTTATATAGAAGAAAATCAACTCTCGAATTTTTTTGTATGAACTGGATTTCATCTTCAGTAAATGGCTGAAGAGACCGAATAAGATCTCTCAGTCTGTATTCCCTAACGAAGTCGATGGATGAAAACTGGGCATTATTCAACAATATATTTTCATTCAATAACTTGTGGATAATTATTTCTGCGGCAGACCCTTTTATATTTTTATTGGATGAAAGAAACGAAGTGAAAATCTGATTATACTCTTTGTATAAAAGATCAAAAACGGAACTGATACGACCTTGTACTACTGTTTCATTTGGGTCTGTTGTATAACACATGTAGCGTATCATATCGCCAATATTTGTTCCGTGAGGAAGGTCCATGGATTCAGGCTTTACGATAATAAACTCTTTAACAGCTCTTGATACTGCTACATTTATAAGATTTGGATTGTCTATAAATGATTCTATTTTGCTTTTTACGGTATTAAAAATAATCACATCTTTTTCCCGTCCCTGAAATTTATGTATAGTATCAGCCTCCGCCCCATTTGGCAACTGCTTCTGCAATATATCAGCATGACTTCTATATGGAGCTATAACACCAACCTGTGTATAGTCAGGATAATTTTCGCGGATATAGAGATTCGTTTCATCGATCTGTCTTTTGTTATAATTGTCTTTTCCTCCTGATATTCTGGTCTCAATAATCCTAAAAGGATGATTATTCCCAGATGTCATAATAACGAGATTATCATTGTAGTACTTCTTGTTGCAGAATCCTATGATAGTAGGATGGCAACGGTAGTGTTCTTTTAACAGCACTGACTTTAGACTATCCCCATATATGCTTTTCAACGAATCCAGAATATTGATCTCAACATAATCATACGCAGGGGGAATACTGTACTCCACTCGAAGTTGCTCCGCAGCCGCTTTGATCTGTTGGTCTACAATATGGGTAAGCTGCATGCTATCTCCCACTACAATCGCGTTTCGGCAGCACGAAAAACATGTGGCAGACTTGATAATATCAACCTGAGAAGCTTCATCTATGATCAGATAATCAAAAAGATATCCTTTAGGAATGCTCGTATGTAATGAGAGTGTGGAACTTAGGATTACAGGATATTGCATTGTGAATGCATCAAACTGACTGCGATAATCTTTCATCTTAAATCTGACCGTTTCTAAACCATTATATTTTTTAAACAGCCCAGCATTAAACACCTCCTTGGAAATTTCTACAAACTGTTTAAGATTAGCCTCTTCATTGTTGGATATAAGCCAGTTTTCCGTGTCCGAGATTTCAATTTTCAGATTTGCTATGTATAATTCATAGAATTTGTGGTTGACGTAGACAGTCAGTCTTTCACCATAATTACTGATGCTAGTTAGGTCAAATAATCCATATCGCAGAACAAATCGCAGTTTATTGATGATGGAAAGCTTGTTACCCAGACCAATTTTTGAAAGTAATTCTTTTAATTTTAAAGCTTTGGTAGGAGTCCATTTACCGCGAAACTTCTGGTCAAGCATCGATTTTACTTTTAGATCGAGGGGCTGTTCCACTTTTAAATGGCTGAATTCTATTTCGGCCTCTGACAGTTTAGTTTTCAGGATAGCTAATTTGTTCCGTTTCTGAAAACATATTGTTAGTACAGAATCCAAGCTCCGAACTTCATTCTTGAGGGTTTTTAGTCGCTCTTCTGAAATTTCAAAATCCCGATTGACTTCTTGTACCACATGATTATCAAAGAATAAAGCTTTGTTTTCATTATTTCCGAGGGAGGCAACAACTATTTCATAGCCATACTTCGCTAGCTTCTCCCGCACATTGAATACGGCAGAATTATTGTTCGACACAATTGCAACAGTTTTATTCTGTAAAATGATATTGGCTATTATATTTAAAATGGTTTGTGTTTTGCCAGTGCCGGGAGGGCCTTCTACTATACTTATACAGTTGCTGAGCGATGTCTCAACCGCGAGCTTTTGACTCTTATTGCAGCCAAAAGGATAAATCAGTATATCATCTGGCAAGCCGACAAAAGAATTAACCCCATCTATATACTTGGAAAGAACTGATCTTGAATCCAATATATCTACGCTGTCAAGGGCCTTAAGTAATATTTCTGAGCTTATTTGATTTGAGTTTTTATTTTCTGTCTCCTCAGTTTGAATATCAAATGATACATTATTATTTTCTTCCAGTATCTTCTTAAAATAATTGATCAGAGATTCTGCCTGCTTAGTATTCTTTTTTACATCACAGATTTCAATGTCTGTACTTTTTTGTACTGGAAGCGAACAATGATTTCCCTTTCGAAAAATCACATATTGACCATAATCATCAACGGTATTATATTTCTTATTCAGTATGCCCCGTTCATATATATGTACATTTTCCTTCTTTGATACAAATGGATAATAAAGTACCCTGTCCGCTCCATAAGTGTAACTTCTTCCATTGCTAAATGTTATATAATATCCGTTGTCGGTGTTAACAACATACGAGACATCTCTTTTGTACTCAAATTGCGTAGATGTTTTATTTTTCAGGTATATTATAAATGGATAGTTCATTATTACCCGAATTTAAGCATTTTGATTTATATAATTATCAAGAAAATTGTTTAATAACACGGTTAATTACAACTCAAAGAGGCTGTTTTAATTTAATCGAACCACGAAAAAAATAGAAAACTGTCCCAGATTGGGATAGCTTTTTCAGTAATGGATATTCTCATGAAATCCTCACAATAAGATTTTGGCGCAAAATTGCTTTTACGTTTGTCTGGTTCAAATTGTATGGAGGAAGTGTATACCTTAGACCAAATCACCATAAAAGTTACTGTCAACTTTATAAACATGGTAAATCTTATCCATTTCACATCTTCCGATCAGATTATATTCCTCTGATTTATAGAGGTAGACATTTCCACAGCATCTCTTTTTATTACAGTCAGCAGACCTTCTGTTGAACGTAAAATGCCATTGTGCATTCCGGCGAATAGGTATATGTGTTTCGTCATCAAATAAAACCTCTCGCTCTACCGATAATTTTTCACACAAAGCCAAGTATATAATTTTTATGCGGGAATTTGGTTCGGATGTATCCACCCGAACAGTTTTTACCTTCTGCGACTAATGCTAGCGTATTCTGTAGGTGACATTCCAGTCCACTTTTTAAAAGCAGTATTAAAAGCGGTCTTTGAATTAAAGCCGGAAGCAAAAGCAATTCCGACCATATTGAATCTTTTCGCTTCACCAGAAGTCAGCAGCCGTTTTGCATATTCCACTCTTTTACCATTAATAAAACTATAGAAATTGCTACCGGTAACTTCATTGATCAGATAAGAAGTATCATGAACACTGATCCCGAGCTTATCTGCCATAACCGGAAGACTCAGTTCATTATCTAGGAAAATATTTTCCTCAGAAATTAACCTGTTCAACTCCTCCGACAGCTCTGCCAGCTTAGATTTACAAAGCCGTTCTTTTTTTGGAGGATGCTGTAGAGGAGGATCAAAAAATGGTGTTTTGTTGTACTGTACATTTGTCTCAAAAACAACTTTCTGTCTGAATGAAAAACTGGCCAGAAAAAAAACAGCGCTTGTATATATGAAAGGCATTGCTTTGAGCAGCTGAGGCTGCCCAATCAAAGCATCGTTGATCCAGAAAAGCAGTACAAAAGTTAAAGTTACTAAAAAATACATAAGCCAGTTCAGACTTATTCCCGATGTAGCAACAGATATGTTAGGTAGGTTCTTCTTATAGCGAACCAAGGCAAGATAACTCAAAATGATATATACTGCGAGTTGCAGAGGTAAAATATCACGGACAAGAAAGTTCGTGGAACTGATGCTAAACAGATTCATGGTTATCAGATTCCTGTGGTCCAATGAGCCCGGTAATGCGATTCCAATAAAAATGATAAATGGCAAAAAATGCAAGAGATCTTTTTTTCTAAAAGATTTAGTGGAATCAACGAAATATAAAGTACTGAGTAAAAGACTGGGTGCCATAACAAATTGCAGGGCATTATGACCAATCTTAAGATAGGCGAAGCGATGCGCAAACTCCCCAAGGCTGATCTCCAAAAATGAACATCCCATCATAAAGACAAACAAAGCAAGCCATCTGTTGGCCTTTACGTTCTGTCCAAGAGGATAGAAAATAAGCATAAAACTCAAAAGCAGGCAAGTGCCGCCAGAAAAACACATCAGAAAAGCATTCATGTGAAGCAATATTAAAAATATTCCTGAATAAATGTACAAAATTTAAATGTTATAGAAAAAGAGTCTATAAAGTGTGCTTTAATTTCACATACCATATAAAAAACTGCTCTAATACATTTTAAAAGAAATTCACCTGTAATTGCCCAACAGTATTTAAAAGTAGTAGAAGAAACTTCTGTTCGGATGGATAAAAGCGAACAATCAGGTTTGATCTGATTGATAAGTTTGTAGGCAAAATTATAAAAATATGAAACATAAAATTTTTATCTGTTTTTTTATGCTCGCTTGTTTTACAAATTCCGTAGAAATGAATGCCTGCACTATATTTATGGCCAATGACGGAAAACATGTTTGGGTCGGTAATAACGAAGATGAGACACCTTCCCTTGCTTATAGGTTATGGTATTATCCCGTCCTTAAAACACATTATGGCTATATGATCTGGACGGAACTTTCGACTGATGAAAAAATGAACAGTATAATGTACAAGAATCCTCAGGGAGGTATGAATGAATACGGTCTGTTTATGGATTATACTGCAATAGATGAAATTCCAGCTAAAAAAGATCCGAAAAAACAGGACAGAAGTGAAGAAGTGGTCACAGATGTGCTTAGGAGATGTAAAACAGTAGAGGAAGCTGTAAATTACATTTCACAATTTAATCTTGTGAAGCTGACCGGAGCCCAATTATTTATTGGTGATGCCGGTGGGGACTATTCTATTATTCATGGGAGCTATGTCATACGGCGAACAAGCAAAAATTTTGCACTTACCAATTATGCTCTGAGTAATAATTATTATGAGCCCTGCTGGCGAAGAGACACTGCAATTAAATATTTGGCTGAAGATAGAATATATCATTTAAAAAACGTGACTTTACTGCTGGAAAAAACCGCACAGAAAAAGCCTGGTGACATCATTACAAATTACTCAATGGCTGCTAATCTTCGCTCCGGGAAAATCCACTTATATTATAAAGGTGATTTTTCAAGACCGATTACTATTTCTTTAAAAAAGGAATTAAACCGAGGTATGCACCAGCGAGACTTGGCAAGTTATTTTTCCCATTAGATTTACTATGGATTCCAGAACAGGGGTCTTAGCATAGTCTTCTTTAATTCAGAGAAGTTCGAAATTCCCTGGTTGCAAGTTATAATATCATATTTTCACTACTAATACCTTCAAAGATTTTTTCAAATATCTGCTGGGCATCTATGAGATTGCAAAAGGACGTTAAAGTCCATATTAAAGGCTTTGAAAATATTCCGGGTCATGGCGGTGGATATGATCTGGTTATAGGCAATATCCCTTTTGGTACGACAGCAGTCTTTGATCTTTCCGATTCCCGGCAAAAGATGGCTGCCCAAAGCATACATAATTATTTCTTTTTAAAGGGTATTGATAAACTTCGAGAAGGAGGCATACTGGCATTTATAACTTCCCAGGGGATTCTTAACAGCCCTTCCAACCAAGTGATCCGTGAAGCACTTATACGTGAACATCAATTAGTTTCTTCAATCCGTTTACCAAACAATTTATTTGAAGAAAGCGGAACGTCAGTCGGAACAGATTTGATTATCTTACAGAAGAACACACGGAAGCGTGAACTTTCAGGTCGTGCCCTTGAGTTTACCGACACTGTACAGAACTGCAATTTACTTTTTTACAACGCAGATAATATCATCTCGATGCGCTCTTTTCAGGCTACTGATCAATACGGCTTCTCGAAGTTTAAAGTCTCTTCTTTATAAATTCATTGATAGTAATCAAATAAACATTTTAATCCTGACGAATGTGCTTTACCTCAAAATTCAATGGTTTTTCACCTTGTACACCGTATTTTGGGGTTGCAAAACCTTCAGGTGCATACCGCTTGGTTCCAGAGCTGTAATACCATTCGTTGAGGCCGGTAATCATCAGCTTTGCATGATATACATAATTCTCCGCTTCTTTTTGATAAGGACCGAAGTCGGGCAGGCATTGGGAAATATCTTCCAGTTCAGCCACAAAATCATCGTGAATTGCCATTGCTTTTATAAGTGCATCTTCAAGAGAAAGGTGATGAGTATGATGAAGTAAAAGTATAATGTTAAAGTTTTCATTTTCGGTTGCCATCTCTTTTCTTATAGAGGCAAAATCATTTTGTATCCCTATAATAATGGAGTGCAGAAACAATACCCTTTGAAGTGCCGGATGCTTGTGAATATGTTCCGGAAGTGCGGCTCCAAGTGCCGGATCAATCATATTACCATAAGCTAACTGGCCTATTGAATGACTCCTAATTAATAGATAACGGGCTAATGTGGGATAGGTTTGGGTGAGTTTAAAATGAGTTTCTTCCATGATACCATATGTAACAAATTCCCAGAAACCTTTTGCCATTCTTTCAATCCAGAATTGAGGCATACCATTAGCGATCCATTCCTTTCTGGCAAGTTCCATCTGCTTGAACATTCCGATTTCATCCGGATGGACACTATCACCCGTCATTACCTCAAACGCACGGTCTCTAAGAGCTGCTACTTCTTCCAATGGCATAATTTCCACATAATCATCAAAGTAGGTTTCATACAACAGAAACCGGCATATGGGTATCAGAAGATCTGCATTGGTAGTTGTGGCCGACATGGAAGGAGCCACCTTTATTATATTTTGATTGATATATCTTTTAACACTCTCAGATCCCATATAGGCATAATCTTCTTCTATCCATTGCTTTTCTATCTTATCAAAAGCAAACATTAGAGGACTTGGAATATGTGGCCAAGGATATTTAGGAATCGGGATTTTAAGTTCTTCTTTCATACATTTAATTTTTATTTATAATATTGTGATTTGTTTTTATTTATTACTAGTTATTTCCGGCCATGCAAAGCCGTCTGGTACATAGCGCGAGGTGTCTACTATGTAGAAAGTGTTTATTCCCTGTATCATAATTCCTATGGCTTTTATATAATCATGCACTTGTTGCTGATATATGCCAAAGTCAGGTAAATTTTCTTGCAGTATAATAAATTCGGCGAGGTCCGCATCGTGAATACGCATGGTTTCGGTTAGGGCTGCTTCAAGTGATAAGTTGTACTCATGCTGTAATACAATAACAAGGTTAAACACTTCCGTATCCAAAAGCAGTTCTTTTGGCAAAGAATGTATATCATTTTGCCATGCTATTATTCTGACGGCCAATGTTCTCAATTTTTGTATAATGGGATGCTCTTCAATGAATTTTGGCAAAACAAAATTTACCTCAACATCTACCAGGTAAAAAAATGGCAGCATATTAACGGAATATTCGCGTATCACCATGTAGTGAGCCAGCCTTGGTATAGTTGAGGTTCCTTTATAGGGAGCTTCTGCTTGAATACCATACTTAAAACAACGGTGTAAAGCTTCCGTAAAACGCTCTAACCATATTTCAGGCATAAAAGCTAGAAATTCATCTCTGAAAAGGGCTGCATGTTGAAAAAACGCATTTTCCTCAGCAAGAGGTTGTGCTCCTTTTAATATTGTAATCAACCGCTCCAGTATAGGCTCCGATTCTTCAACCGTATGAAATTCCATTTGATCATCAAGCGTATCATAAAAGTGTATAAACCTGTGACAAGGCACAGCACGTTCGTAACTTGCGGTTGGTATCATTCGGGCCATACAATAATGTTGTTTTTGCCGTTTGTATTTTCCCCTTAGTTTTTCTGATAAAAATGTATAATCATTATCAATCCAGTCATCCATTACTTTTCCTATTTTGTCTACATGTGGGTTAATCAAATTGGGCCAAGGGTAATAGTTTAATGGGAGATAGTTCCTTGGATTAAAGTCTTCTGGTTTCATATTATTTTTATTTATAAATGATTAATTAGTAATATTATATTTGATTAAGTTTTTTCTTTAGTTCTGCTGCATTTGGAAATTCCATAGCATTATAACGGTTTAGTTTTGTGGATATATTCTTCCAACCGCTTAGAACCATGCTCATATAGTGTACCCAATTGACTACCGCATCCTGCCATATCCCAAAATCTGGAAGAGAAGCCTGCAGCTCTACAAATTCTTTCAGGTCTTCATTGTGCAGGCGCAGATCTTCAAGACAGGCTTCTTTCAAGGACATCTGGTGCTCATGCTGAATCACTTTTACACTATTGTAATAAATGCTGTCGGTAGCTTCGTCTTTGATTACCGATTGTACCTCATTGAAAAAAGTAACCAGGTGGCAGGCCTGTGTTTGTAAGCGGCGGATCACAGGATGCTCGTGTATCTCTGGAGGTAAAATTATCCCGGTTTCTACTTCTGTAAGTTGCAGAAAAGTATCGACACATATAGAGTTTTCGCGTAAAGCAATACATTCTGTCACACTAGGATAAGTTTTGGACTTTTTATACCTTAACTCGTTTCTAACCCTGTAAAATATTTGATGATCATTTGTGTAAGACGTGAGATCGACTCTTGTGGAATAAACTGTAATAATTCCTGCCTTAATGTAGCCAACATAGAATCTAAAGGTATTGCCAAATCTTCGGCGTTGATCTCACCATTCAGTATCGCAATGGATTGAGCATGTACGTATCCAATATCCTCGGGGATCACTTTCTTCATAAAGATCATCATTGTACAAAGTCCATAACATTAATCTGCAAATAGGTTTGAACCTTTCAGGCGGTGCGGTAGGGAACCATTGCGCTGCAATATGCGCCGTTTTAGTTTTTTTGTAGTTTTTGCGAAGATCAGGATTCTGCTCATAAATCCATAGATATTCTCCATCGATCCATTGATCCTCTGTAATTTCCTGCAATTGTTCGGCGTGGGGATTTTTTAATGTTGGGAAAGGATACCTAAATTGTTTGTATAGCAGCTCAAGAGTGCTAAAATTCTCATTGTTCATATTGTGATGTTTTTTGGCTTAGTTTTTCGAATACTAAAATAAGATTTTTTCCAACATAACCTAATTATATTTTGAATAACTTAATATTAATGATATACCCATTGTACATTATGAATAGAAAGAAATAAGTTGTTCATTTGATTGAAAATCAGTAAATTGTTTTTACTACAAAACGTTTACAATGAACAACTTAGGTGCAAATTACGAAAGAGTTTTAGAAGTTTTACGAAAAATTTCAAGTGAAACACTATTATCTTATCAGAGGCGTGTCCCTCGAATGAAAGATTTGGAAGTCGTAAGCCTTGCCTTGACCTCCGGATATATGGGAATTGACAGTGAGAATCATTTATTTCGTCAGCTTCCTTGTTTTTTGAGCAATAAAATAGAACGCAGTGTTTACAATCGGAGAAAGCGAAAATTATCTCTAAAGATTAATGAAATACGTTTAAAAATAGTTGAGAGTTTCAATGAATTTGAAAACTATTTTATTGTCGACAGTATGCCTTTAGAAATCTGTAAAATCTCCCGAAGTATACGCTCTAAAATATGTAAGGATGAACAGTATTGCTTTCCTGCCAGAGGTTTTTGTGCCTCACAGCAAATGTCTTTTTACGGTTACAAACTGCATGCAGTTTGCTCTGTGAGTGGTGTTTTTCAAAGTATAGATTTGAGTCCGGCATCAGTTCATGATATTCATTTTTTAAAAGATATTAAAGAACAATTATCTGATTGTATTTTGCTTGGCGATAAAGGTTATCTCTCATCGCAAGTACAAATGGATCTGTTTAATTATGCGAATATTACTTTGGAAACTCCAAAAAGAATCAATCAAAAAGACTACAAACCTCAGTTTTATCTATTTAAAAAACATAGAAAAAGAATTGAGACTTTATTTTCTCAGCTGTGTGACCAATTTATGATTAGAAGAAATTATGCGAAAACTTTCGATGGATTTAAAACAAGAATTTTAGCAAAAATTACAGCACTGACAATTGTTCAATTCATCAATAAAAACTACTTAAATAGAAACATCAATAATTTAAAATCAAACATATTTTAAAATGCACAACGGGTTAATGATATATAATTCCGTTTATGAAAGAATTTAAGATGAATTACTATTAATAATTCATCCAATCTTTATCAATCTTACAACTAAAAAAGATGCTGAAAAGGAAACTAATGATCCGGTTGAAAATGCAGAAAATGTTGTCCAGAATGGGCAGAAATCCAAATATTTCAAGCTGCGGAATTAAAAAAGCAGCCTCTCAAAAAGATATAGCGAAGTTATTTTTTTATAGTGAAACAATTTTAATATTGTACGAAATTTCCATTGTAAAATGATACAGTATGAAATATCTTCCATTATTGACAATAATCCTTCTTCTTTCAGCTTGTAACCAAAAGCAGGAAACAGCACAGGGAAAATGGATAAAAGGAACCGATCAGGAAAAGGTTGAAATGATTGAAAATCAATTCCGAGGTTTTGATATGGCAATGGTGGAGACCGGATATCGTTATCAGGAATTGTGCTGGACAGGACAAGACAAGATGAAAACTGGGAATTTGCCGATCACCAATTGGAGCAAATCCAAAAGGCTGTTGAAAATGGATTAGAAAGAACACCCACACGGGCACAATCCCCATAACACTTTTTAACCATAATGCATCCTCAAATGAAGAAAGCTCTGGAGAAAAAAGATCCGGTAATAATTAATGAAAACTTCCAAATGCTTACAAAGAGTTGTGTTAGCTACCATGCTAAAGAAAAAGTTCTCTTCTTTACCGTAAAAACTCCAACCAGAAAGACAATCAGAGCTGGTAGCAACAGGTCTACTCACAAGACAGCACAACTAATGGATGCGATTGCAGTAGGTCACTTCACTCCAGGTTCTGTTTTTTCTTTTGTAACATTTATTGGTTTCCAAATTAACGGACTTTTAGGAGCTATTGTTTCAACTATAGCTATTTTTCTTCCTTCATTTGTTTTTGTGGCACTCCTTAATCCATTAATGACAAAGCTAAGAAATTCTAAATGGTTGTCCACCTTTCTAGATGCTGTAAATGTTGCATCAGTAGCAATAATTGCAGCTGTTTGTTATGAGATGGGTAAAGAAACCATTACCGATTGGCGAACAATTTTCATTGCAGTAATCAGTACAATTATTGTTTTTAATTTCAAAAAAATCAATAGTGCGTTTGTAGTTTTGGGAGGGTCGTTTTTAGGATATATTCTGCTTGCCATTTAAAATAAATTAATATGGAAACAGATAGCACTTAAGAAGTTAATTTTATTTTTATCGGAATCTTTTTTATTAAGTTCTTTGCTAAGTTGGCTTTTACGAAATCTATTTTTCATTAATACTTTTCACAAGCTTTATAATGAAGTAATATTTTGCCTCCCAAATAATTCTTTCACGCATCATTTCTGATTTTTTTTTCGTTGCTTAACTGCTGTTAAAATTGGATAACGTTCTTAGCTAAATAAACAGCATTTCTCCATAAATAGACACAACGACCCCTTTTGTATATTGTTTCTCAATAAGATTTACAAATCGAATCAGTTGCGTACGTTTTTCTGCTAAACACCCATAGACTTACATTGTTACTGTATTTGGGATTTATGAATTTCTTTACTGTAAATCAAAAAGTAGTTTAATTTCGGTTCATGAGGCCGGTCTAGACTAATCGCATATTTCTGCTTCAATTTAAGCAATTGTTAGTTAAAATATAATATATTTGCATACCATAAGGTATGGTATGGTATATCAATGCAAGAAGAAATGAACAAGTGAAATTATTTTAAAATCGGAGCACCATCATACATGTTGTTGGGCGGATTACACTTCTCTATCTAATTATTTTGCAAAAACGTCTTGAACATGTAATGTAAATCTAATAAAAAATGGAGAGGACGACATTTAATTTTATGGGGGAACATACGGTGATGCAATTTTATTTGGGCTTCAGTGCCATGATGAGGGTAATGTTTTTTCATTGGCATCAATCATTTATGATGAAGCAACCTAATAAGTCAGCTATTTCCCTTATAATATCCATAATTGCAATGATTTACTTCCATCCCTACACTTCGTAATACTTTGATTTACACTATGTTTCATTAATTCGAGTAATAGATCATGAAAAAAATACAAAAAACCGATTGGTTTGAAGATGGAATGAAAATCCTGAAAACAGAAGGTTTCCAGCGAATCACCATAGACAATCTTTGCAAGTCCTTAAAAGTAACCAAAGGATCATTCTACCACCATTTTAAAAATACGGAGGGCTACATTGAAGAATTAATGAAATATTGGCAGAATAAGAACACACTTGAATTTATTAAATATACTGAGGAACAATCTGATATTCAGACGAAATATTTTATACTGAATGATTTGGCTGGCTCCTCATCCCATAAAATCGAGCAGGTGATCCGTGCGTGGAGCTTCTCGAATGAAACTGTCAAAGAATATGTAAAACAGGTCGACGATATGAGAATGGGATATCTTATTGATTTAAATATTCAAAAGGGACTAGATCCAAAACAAGCTAAAAATTCAGCAATCGTGCAATATGGAACGTTAATAGGAATACAACAATTACTTCCTGATATATCAAAAGATAAGTTTAATGAATTATATCAAATTCTTATTAAAAATAAAACAGATAACGAATAAAAAGGACTAATGGTAGGTAATCATTTTGAGATAATCGTATGAATTTAAAAGTAAATAAGGTTAATGTAGATAAGGCGTTTTTAGTTAATAAATATCTTCCAGCAAATTATGCTGATGCCTTTGAATGTGTCGCTCCGATTTCTAATCAGATAACTCCCGATCATTTGCAGATTGCCTTTTGGGGATCAGAAAAAAGTTGGATAAAAACTTTATTCAAGTTGCGTGATCTGTTGGTCAAACCTTTTGGTTTAAAGACCTCAAGAAATAAAGGTACTGGCAGTATTGCAGCGTGTATAGAAAATGGTAATAGCCATCATATTGCTTCGGTTTCGGATAGGTTTCCGAAAGAGACCATCCTTTTATTGGATGATAGACATCTGAAGGCCTATATATCCATTTCCATAGCTGAAGTAGAAACCGAAGCCGACTTGAAAAGAGTTACTGTATGCACGATTGTCCACTTTAATAATTGGTTTGGATATCTCTATTTTCATGCAAAGTACCCACTTCATTCCATCCCGCTCTTCGATAAAATGCTTCAGTCCTCGTACTAGGTTCAGTCTCGTGTTGTCCATCTCAAATATCCAACCTTTCTTCTTTTTGCTATAAATTCTTCATCCTGACAGGTTACTAAATTTGAATCAGAAAGAAGATTTTTCCTTCACCTCATTTCTGACTACTTGTATCTGTGGAACATCCCCTACTCTCGCTTCTCTTAAGTTCATAATATGTGATTCTAATACACAATTTACATCATAATTAATTATAGTAATTTTAATATTGTTGTATAATGTTTAGGTTACTGACTTTAAAAAAATCCGGATTAATAATATGAATGTCTGTTCTGTTTTTCGAAATATTTGGCATATCGTGCCCCGGAAACACTATCAATTCAGGCATTTTTGTTTCTAAATTTCGAATATTATTTCTGTTTTGTGCAGCGTTTTGAGGTTGAGTTGGCAATCTTTCAACATCATTAGATTTAAGCCAGTCATTGTGTACAACAGCATCTCCGCTCAGTAAAACAGTCCCTTGATTTAAATTTACTAAAAGCATTAAATCACTGTCTGTATGTCCCGATTTTTCTATTAATTGTATCGTTTTGTCACCGAACAAATCGTATGCTTTTCCTAACGAAGAATTACTTTCTTTAAAGGAAGAAGCTGGTGTAAACCCTGGAAGACTTCCTTCTTTTGACTCTGATTTGCCATTTAAGATTAACGTTGCGTTTTTAAATGCGTTGACAGTTCCTATATGGTCATCATGAAGATGTGAAATTGCCAAATATTTAATATCTTCTGGATTTATGCCAAGTTTTTTAATCTGATTAAAAGCCAGCATTTCTAACTTAGATTTACTTTCAAATAAAAAAGGCATCGGAAATTCTAAACCATTTTGACCTTCAAGTGCTACTTTCTCTGATATTCCCGAGTCAAATAAAACATAGCCAAACTTTGGATGTTTAATTAAATAAATTGGGCATGGTCTCCATTTTTTATAAGTAGGACTTAATGCTTTTGCCATTCGGTTAAATCCGGTATTAAATACATACAATTCAATACCTGAATCCTTATAAAATGCTTCAACTTTCATCTCCTTATTTTCGCCAACAATAGTCGTTGGCTGATATTTGATTGCAATCGAAATTCCAAAAGAAATAACAATCAATACAATAGCTGTGATTCGTACAATAATAGCATACCAATTATGTTTTGCATCGATTTTTGGTATTTGTTGGTTATTCAAATTTAATATCAAAATACAAATAAGAAGTGCCAATACAGGAGCGTGCGGAATATATTGAAACACAATCGTCCATAAAATCGATAACGAAACAGGCAATAAGCAAACATACTTTTTCCATTTTGAATGACCTTGTTCTTTTGATTTATAAGCAATTACAGTAAATAAGATAAGTAAGATTGCAATTGCCGGAACTTCAATATAATTAAAAAATATTTCACGGGCATAAATAGTTAAATATTCACTTGCCCAATAAATTAAAACATTGGCACTTAAAGCAATTGACGTAATTAGTATTGTACTATTTTTTAACCATTGCTGACGAATAAAATTGCTAGACCAAATTGCGACAAGTAAAGAAAAATAGACTAAAACAAAATAATGCCCATATTTAAAATATTCTTGTGGCATATTTAAAGTTGACTTTACCGGTTCATCGAGCAATGCATCTTTAGCCAGAAAGTTTGTCAGGAAATTTGATATTGCACAATCCTGACTGCCATTCCAGATTCGGGATTGAATAGGAATTAGCAATAGATTTAAAAGAATTCCTAGAGCGCTTGCTACAATTGCTTTTCTCTCACTAATGAATCGTTTCATCTTTTGTCATTTTTAATATTAAAACTATATGACAAAAAAACAATAATAAAAAAACAATTGCATTTACATATGTAAAGGAATAATTAGTATTTATTGATATACTATTTGCGACTATGATAGAATTCTATTAAAAAAAAATCACAGACAATCAATAAAAAAGTTGACTTAGTAAATCATCTACTTTTACAAAGAATATTAATACAATTTCACATTGACCCCTTGATTATTATACCTAACTAAATCAGCTCATTTATCTATTGTGAATTTATTATGTGTCAGGTTAAACCCAAGATTTTCATAGATATTGATGTTCTCAATCCTGTTTTTGTTTGTTGTCACTTCAATACTTTTCAGCTTTTTTTCTTCGGCAAAAGCGATAATTCTTCGAATTAAGTGTCTGCCTACCCCTTTGCCTCTGAAATGTTCTGTAATGTAAAACTCTTGAATTTCTCCAACAGGCCCACAATGGTGTAAAAGGTTTTGGGTATGAAAGGTTATAAATCCAGTTTTTTCATTTTCAATTTCCGCGATTAAGTAACTAAAACTAGGGTTTTCGATATTTTCATAGAAAATTTTTTCTAAAGCTTCTCGATCTAAAATTTCATTTTCAAGATCACATAATGAATGATAAACAAATTCAAAATCATCCCTTTCAATTCTTCTAATATTCATATTTAATTCCATAAAATTTATCTAAATATAATAATTATAGTCATCTGATATTGGTCTTTTTAATATCCGAAAAATACCAATCATGGCAATAACTGAAATACACGAAGAAGCGGGGATTTAAGTGTTCGCAAGGAATTTCTTGTTTCCTTCGTCAGTCAAATGGTTGGCAACAACTCCATATCTGGCTCGTTACCCATTTTTAACATAATATGTTTTTTTAACCAAAATAATAACTGCTTGTTCAGCATGAATGAATTCATTTTAGAAACAATATACTTTGGTACATCCAACGACATCCCTTATTTAAATTAGAATTTAAAAGGTGAATTATGCAAATATTACAGTGCGATCTATCTTTAAATAGCCCCGGTGCATTTATCCACAAATTGCTCAAACTTCCGATCTATATTTCGTAGAACCGGCCCGTGACCGAAGCAGATAATGGAAGGATTCAGCTTTGCTAACTTCTGAAGTGACTTGATGTTGAGCTGCTGATCCGAGGTGAATATGTTTGGCGGAAGCCGTAGACCGGTTGCTGTTGTGAGCAGATTCATATTTGTAGCTGCATCTCCGATTATAAGCACACCATCCTGTTCACGAAACAAAGAAATATGACCAGCCGAATGTCCAGGGGTCTCTATTACCCTAAAGTTACCAATCATATCGTTTTCAACGATTGTCCTTTCGACTTTATGCCCCTGACCTGCCCAGTATTTTTGTTGAAGCTTTGCTAACCAATGCTGCGGGGCTGGATAGTCGTTGGTTACCATACCTGTTTCGGTCCTGAAAACTTCGTTGGGATGACAGAGTAATGGTATCCCAAATTCAGCACATATCTGATCGCTACAGCCCTGGTGGTCTGCATGCGCATGTGTCAATATATGTTGATAAACGGTTATTTTCTGAAGAGCTTTCTTGACATTGAGGTATGAACTCCTTATTCCAGAGTCTACCAATACACCTTCGATAATATAGCAGTTGATGCTGTTTCTTGGCATCAGTGAAATCTGGAATACTTCGGGAGCAATTCGACGTAACATAGTTTTTTTTGTGCAAAACTACATCCGTGATCCTGACTACATAAGGACATTTGTCCTATAATGTGTTGGGTCTATATATTTGTCCCTTTGCACGTGTAAGAGATCGCTGCGTGATCCCCAAATACGATGCCAAATCCTGTGTGGCTATGCGCTGGACAAGCATCGGTTCGCTAGACAGGACATGGCGGTATTTATCTACAGCAGACTTATTATTGTAATTCAGCAGATAATTTTCTTTTTGGTTATACTCCTGCTCCATCACCGATTTTATAACTCCATTCCATGCGATGACCCGACCAAGCAGATACTGATAGTCCGGGTAGCTTATCCTATAGATTACACTATCTTCTATAACCCTGATATTTCTTCTGGATTTTTCTTGCACCACAAACTCCGAAAAAGAGGTAACAAATTCATTTTCAAACTTGAAGCAAGTTATATTTTCATTTCCTTCTTTGTCGATAGCGTATGCTTTTACAGCGCCATTAGCTATAAATCCAATATAACGGCAAATTTCATCCTCACGAATAAAAAAGTTACCCTTTTTTAAGCGGATAGGTTTGAAGAACTGCTTAGAAAAGTTGATTTCCTCAGCAGATAGTTCTCCTGTTGAAGATAAATAGTTTTCAAATACGTCAGTCATTTTTTATTCATGATAAAATTGTCAAATACAAAATAACAATTTAATTACCTGATAAAGAAAAATTTGTGATTTTTGCTCAATTTATTCTGTAATGTCTTTTGCTAAACTTCCATAAAAACAACACCTCAGAGAAGTAAATATTAGCAGAAATGTACATTGTCACATTCTACCAAAAAGATTAATTATCAACAATTTAGAGTATTAAGTTATTAAACTTTTGTTAATAAGAATTATAAATTCTATTTTCTAACGGTCTAATAATTCTTTTAAGTTTCTCAGACCTTTTTCTACGGCGTTTATATCTTTATTAAACTCATCGTCTGTTTTACCTGGCATCCTAAATTCATTTCTCAGTTAGGAAAGGTAAGATTTATTAAAACGGGTATTCTATCTTGCAAAAGACATACTAATGATTTTGTTGCAGAATTACGCAGAACTCTGTTTGAGCTTCATAATAACCAAACTATCGTTTGACTTAACAATTGAATAGATTCATCTGAAACAAAGTCCTTCGGATACTCGTTCCACGACCAATTAATAAGTCTTTTTTTCTGAGGTTGCTTCACATAATAATCTTCAAAATGCTCATTAATGAAACATATCCACCAAGCATCTCTATCCGCCATACTCAGCTTTGTGAGCTGATGATGAAGAAAGTCACTGTTAAAATGATTTTTAGGATTTGCAGAAATTTGTAACACAAGATAATTCCTACAATTTATCTGCGGTTAAAATTACTGCTTCTAATTATTGGTTTCAATTTTCAGTACCTGTTTTTGTTTTTTTGTTGATATTCAAAAACAAGAATTGTTTTTTTTGTCATTAGATTCATATATCCGAAAAAATATAATGAATATATAAAGCAACAACAATTTAGTTATAAGTTTACAAAGAAGACCCATCGATACTAAATCACTTTATAAAATTGAAGTAGAGAGGAATCAATTTGAAAATGAGATGCTCTTTTTTCTCTCCAACCTTCAACAATTTAAGGATTTTCAAAGCCAACATAGCTATCAGGATTTTCACTTTGGACTAGAGGATATAGATTTAATCTACTTTGAGGCTATGCACAGAAATTTTAGTTTTCTGCGTAATTATTTGGACATTAAAAGTCCAATTCCTTCAATAGAACAATTGAAGATAAAAAGTAAAAGAAGGGTTTGTTGAAAATTCATATCATGAATTATTTGAATTAGATCTTCAAGAACAAATGGGTAATTTTAAAGAACTTAATAAGAAATCAGCCACCTTAAATTTTAGTAAAAAATAAACAGTAGAGAGCGAACTTCGACTCAAGCATGTTTCAAATGAATCATTAAAAAATCACAAACTCTTAGGTTGTATTTTAGAAAAAAGGTATATTTGAATTAGTAATTATACGTTTGTCTGGAGCTGTTTTTTTTTAATGTTCCTTAATTATTGAAAATCAAATATAATTATTTTTTGTACCGGGAAACAATATATTTAAAGCAATAAAAACCAACAACTTAATAATTACAAAATCTCTTAAATAGAGATAAGATAACAGCGGACTTAAGAAAGTCGGTTTCAATTGAAAATGAATTAAAAAAATATTTAAAAGCAATTAAAGTCAGGCAATGGATTTTTGTTACCCCAGATTACAAAAAGAAAAATATTGTAAAGCATTGTCAAGACAAAGCAGATGAATATAGGAAACTAAGCTTATCAATTCTTGATACGGCAAATAGTTCCGAAAAACATCAATAAACTGCAATAAATGAATAATTTTAATCATCTGTAAACCACATGGTTATTATGTTTCACAACCGCTTTTATATTTGATTTTGTGTTTTTATAAGAGTATGCAAAAGACAGATGACTCCCCAGACGAATTAATAGATAACTTTAAATCCTTTTTAAACAGACTCTCTCCTGTTTCAACTGAAAGCTGGAATAGGTTTTACACATTGTTCACTCCCAAAATTTTGAAAAAAGGTGATTATTATATCAAAGAGGGTCAGATGGCACATGAGATTGGCTTCCTTCAAACAGGTATACTTAGAGCATTTTATAGAAATAATAAAGGTGCGGAATATAATAAACATTTTTTTCTACCCTATTGCTTTATTGGTGGATATGCTTCATTGATCTCTAAAAAACCAAGTCTGATTAATCAACAGGCACTTACCGACTGTAATTTATTGGTGGCTAGTTTTAAAGATATACAAAATCTCTATCACACATTTCCCGACATTGAGCGAATGACAAGTGTGGTGTCAGAACAGCTTTTTATACAAAAAGAAAAACGGGAAATAGAAATCGTTTTATTGGATGCAGAAAAGCGGTATCAAATTTTCCAAAAGGATTTTCCCTCATTAGAACAGCAAATTCCACAATATCATATAGCTTCCTATCTCGGGGTAAGTCCTACCCAGCTCAGCCGTATCAGAAGAAAAATTCTCAACAGGTGATTTCTTTACCTATGTAAATGGAATTCACCAATTCCTTCTTCATATTTGCACACTAAATAAAAACATTGCAAAAATGAAGAAATTATTTTTCCGTATTGACGGTAAAAAAGATAGAAAATGAGAATTACAAACAACACCATATTGATTACCGGCGGGTCTACTGGGGTCGGTCTGGCTCTGGCAAAACGTTTCCTCTTGTTGAATAATAAGGTGATTATTACAGGAGAGAAATTTGGACAACTTGAAGGGATAAAAAAAGATTTCCCTGAATTGATTGTACTTGCAGGAGATCTGACCGAACAAAATTCAATAAATGAACTGGCTCTTTTTATTGAGCGGGAATATCCTGAAACAAATATATTGGTTAACAGTACCGCTGTCCAGTACAACTATGATATAGTGGATAATCCAGACTTTCTTCGTAAAGCCGACCATGAAATTTATTTAAATCTTCTTGTACCATTAAAGCTTACCACATTACTATTGCCAACATTGCTAAAGAACAAAAACAGTGCAATTGTAAATGTCAGTATTGATGAGTTTACAGTATCACAGAAATCTGCAGCTGTTTATTGTGCTGTAAAAGCTGGAATACGCAGTTTTATCAAGTCACTCAAGTATCAGTTGGAAGATTCACAGGTCAAAGTTTTTGAAATCATTCCCTCATCGATAAACACCCCAATAACAGCAGGGCGTGACAATTCCTTAATGGAACTTGACAGGCTGGTGAATCAATTTATCACAGATTTTTACGATGACAGAAATGATAGGTAAATTGGTAAATTTTAACAAAATTGGTGGAATTATTTTTAAGGTCATCCTATAACTCTTTGATGTAGTGTACGTTCAAACTTTTGTTCTGATAATGACTCAGCGATATCTAATTTAGTCACTTATTAATTGTTCGTAATGCTTTCTTTATTATGTACTTCGTTTCTGTTGTTAAGCTTTCTTTTTCCCAACGTTGGCAAAGTGCTTGAACAAATTCGGGTTGCGTTTTACTTGCATCATTCAACCAATCACCAACGCTATCCTGAACATATTTTGATGTGTCGGACTTTAACGGTTCTAAAATTGACACAGCCAATTCTGGATTTTGTTTTAACTCTTCGATGTGTTCGCACCAAACGCCACGAGGTCGGGTTGCTTCGCTTGCAAAACGTCTTATATTTTCGTCTTTATGATTTGTCCAACCTGACAATATTTCGATACTTTTGGTAAGATTTTGAGCGATTTTTGCTCTCACAGCCAACCAACTTATCTCCCTTACGCCAAAATGCTTATCCGCTGAAAAAGATTGGATTTGTTTAAGCATTAGTGTAATGTTCAGCTTCTCATTTTTACCAATGGAATTTTGGGGAGAATTTATATAAAATTTTCGCTAACATTTCAACCTGTAGAATTCCATCGTTTTTTTTAAGAATTTGGTCGAGTACGATTTGGTTAGTTACTGAAAATTAGTAACTTTGATATAATAATTATTAGTTGGAAATGTTTTAAACCATATTTGCCCCTCGATATACATAAATACCTTATAACTAGGGTGGTTCAGCTGTTGTATCGGAAAGTAGACTATGTTTTAGATTGTATATAAATTACATTACAATATTACAAAAAACCCTTTAAACATATTGTTTATGGGGTTTTTATTTTGTTTTATCTTTTTTATTCAAATGTTAATTTGCAGGATTTATACATTCTATACGTTTCTATTTTGTTTCTATAGTTTTAGTATGGAATAATATTTGTATTTTATCATTGGAAAATGTTACATTTTGAAACACTGAGAAACATCGAGAAACATTAGGAAACATTTTTTGGAGAATTTAATTGCAATGGAAGTAAATAAAATTTGTCAGTTTTGCGGAAGTAAATTTGTGGCGCAGAGAACTACTACTATGTGTTGCTCGGATAACTGCTCGAAAAAGTTATATAAAAAAAGAAAGCGAGACGAAAAAGTACAGCAAGTCAGTAAGAATGTGGAAGTACAGGAGAAAGGATTTGATATAGAACAAATTCAAAGAAAAGAATATCTATCAATAAAAGAAGTTATGCTTTTACTCGACATTAGTAGAACTTCAATCTACAGAATGTTAAAAGATGGCAGATTAACTAAATTAGAAGGCTTTAAAGCTGTTAGAATAAGAAAAGCAGACTTAGATGTCCTTTTTGTTGGTAAAGAAGAAAATAACGAAACTAAACACTATATTTTACCATATTTCAACGATGATAATTATTATACTATTAATGATGTTTTAGAAGAGTTTAATGTTAGTTCGGGTGCGTTTTATCATTTGTGTAAGAAGCATAATATTCCAAAAATACCAAAGGGTAAAAATGTATTTGTTCCGAAGGATTTAGTAAATTCAATTTTCAATAATGAGTAAGAAAGTAACTGTACAAGAAAAACTTGTAAAAGGAAATAAGAGCAATCTTTCACTAAATTTTTATCCACCTGTTTTCAATCGAAAAACTGGAAAAAAGACTCGATATGAAAAAACGAGTTATTTTATTTATAACGAATTTCAAAGTGAAACAGTCTATTATACAGACTCAAATGGAAAGAAACAGTCAAAAATTGAACTTGTTACGGATAAAAAAGGCAATCCTAAAAAAATAACATTAACTCCTGCTCAGAAACATCATAATAAGGACACTAATGAAATGATTGAATTGTACAGAGCAAAGAGATTTAAAGAAATTACTAAGCCCGATATTTATACTGAGGCAGAACTGAAAACTTTGGAATTAGCTGAAAATAAAAAGAAAATATTTACTGAATATTTCAAAGAGAAAGCTTACAACTCAACAAGTTCTATAGGCGCTTGGAAGGCTTCTTATGGTTACTTTGTTAAATTCTATGGTAATGTACTTTTCTCCGACATTAATAAGGCTTTAATTGCCGAGTTTAAGGGTAAACTGCTTACAACATTTCAGTTGAAAAGTACCAAACACAAATTGAAGAGAAATTCAGCTGCAAGTTATTTTATTAAGTTCGTTCAAGTTTTAGAAATGGCTTACGATGACAATTACTTATCCCAAAGTTTTAAAAGAGGTATTGATTGGATTAAAGAAGAAGATACGGAGAAAAACTTTTTGACATTGGATGAATGTAAAAAGTTGTTTACTACTGATTTTTCTGATGAGGCGCTAAAAAGGTATTGTATTTTTGCCCTTTTAAGTGGTTTGCGGTACATTGATATTAATAGTTTAAGATGGCAAGATTTAGTTGAACGAGAAGGTATAAATTATATCAATTTCCGAATAAAGAAAACATCATCCTTTCAATACCATCCAATATCAAAAGAGGCAGTTGCATTAATGGGTGAACGAAAGACTAAAACAGATTTTGTTTTTGAGAGAATTAAATATCATTCTATTAATAACGATTTGCGAAAGTGGTTGATTAAAGCAGAGATTGATAAAAAAGTTACTTTTCATAATTTTAGAACTTCTTACGCTGTCATTCAGTTAGAAGCAGGAGCAGATATTTATTTAATCTCCAAAATGTTAGGACATAAATCTGTAACTACCACCCAGATTTACGCAAAAATAGTAGATAGCAGAAAAGTAAGTACGATAAATAATATAGTTTTGGGATTATGATAGAATTTTTACCTTTTGAAGATGGCGACTTTGAATTTTCTGTGCTATTCCAACATTATGAAGAAGATTTTGAACATGAGGTAGAAGTCGGTGGTTATCCATTTGCGAGACTTCGCTACTTCTTTTTTGAAAAGGATAGATTACCACGAACATATTTGAAATTAGATGAAGCTCAAATTGAAAGATTTGATATGTTTAAAAAAATATTTACGAGAGGAGATTATTTTTATCTTATTGCATATCATTACTTTATGAATGTTAAAGAATACGAGTTTGAATATAAGGTGGAAGGTAAAATGAGAGCTACTCACAAGGATGGAGAGCTAAGAATAATTTCTTTTTTTGAGCCGTTATATGATGCATTAAAGCAAGAAAAGACTTCATCTCAAACATTGCTTAGGCATGAGTATATCTTATCAAAAAACAAATACTCTTACATCAATAAACTTACTGAATTTCTGCTAAATGATTTTACAGAGTTAAATGACGCTATTAGGCGTGAGAAAAACGTGTTTGCAAAATATGGCATTATAGTAAAGGAGATATATTTAGAGGTATTTAGGGAGTTTTATTCTAATTTTGTCGATTATCTATCTAATCAGAATTTCAACACTCTTAAAGGGCTTATTTACCCCTCAAAAAAAGAAGTTCAATCCTTTAAACTAGCACAAAGAAAAAATTATAAAAATCTTGCTGATGTTCAAGCGAGAAAAATGATAATTGATTCCATTTATAAAAATCTCATTGACAAAGGTTTTATTTCTGATTCAACAACAATTCAACAAATAGATGACCTTTTTAATAACAAGCGTAGAGAATTACCTAAAATAATTTGGTTAAAAGACATAACCGCACTGTCAACTTTTTATAAAATAATGGAAGAAGATAAAATAATTCAGAATGCTGAAGGGAAGCATTGGAAAATTCTCTCTGATTATTTTTTACTGCAAAAAGATTCTGAAATTTCAAATGATGAACTTAGAGAAAAAAAAATGTCTAAGAATGTAATTTTAATTCAAGAATTGAGAGAAGTATTTGAGATGCTTAAAAAGATAATTGCATAAATCAAACTCTTACCCCTTGAATTTTTTTCATTTTTTTTAATTTTCCCCATAATATTTGGTTTGATTACTCATATTTAACCTTATTTTAAATCGTAAAATACTGAATAACAATCTATTAAAACTCCTATTGCAACATGGGAGTTTTTTGTTTTTTGGTACAATTGCCAATTTCTTGATGGGATTGTTGCATGACAAACAACATCATGAAGGTAAAATCCAGCCATAACGAAGATTTCGGTTCAGTAATCGAAAAATTGGTACAGAAAGCAGTAAACAAATTGTTTTCCGTGTATATAAATAGATTTGAAATATTTAGCCATTTATCAAAAGCTAAAGACGTTTTGACGACTAAAGAAGTTGCTGAACTTCTTGGAATGAATGAAAGAGTGGTAAGAGAGAAAATCAATACAGGCTTGATTCCTGCTTATAAACCCGATTTTTCAAACAAATTTCTTGTATTGAGAAGTGATTTATTACGTGAAATTAAAGCAGGTACACAGTATAAATCAATTTCAATGATTAACGCTGAGGTGAACCGTGGTTTTGACAGCGAAAAATATGTTTAATCTTAATTCTTATTGACATGATAGATTACATAAAAGCATATTTTCCTGAGAGAGATGAAATTTTGAATTTAATGAGAGAAAATTACACTCTTGAAAAGATAAATTATACAAGGTTTGATAAAAAGGAGAATGAAATAATTTCATACGAAACATATAAACAAAATTTTGAAAACATGGAACTTAAAATCACTAATAAGGAGGCTTACATTCATAATTCTATACATCATTTCTATAATAGAGCCGTTTATGGAGTCGATGGAAATTTTAATGATTTTAGGCATTCCAATCTTGTCAATTCGATTGATTTTTTAGAAGATAGAATTAAATTGTCCTCTGATAAATTATATCTTTCGCAAGGTTTAGAATTTGGATTAAATCTTAAAGTACCTTTTGATATAGACCAATTCATCTTACATGAGTGTATTCTTTATGATTTTAGTGAAGTTTCAAAATTCCCTCAACCCACGGAAGAGCAGGTTTACAAAGAATTTGAAAAAGGTAATTATAGATTGAAAATTTACAATAAAGGTCGACAACAGTGTAAAAATCTCGAAAGTATTTTAAGAATTGAAATTAAGTTTTTAGACAAAAGAGATTTCAACAAAAAAGGGATTTATGTACTTAGTGATTTGGAGAAAAAAGATAATCTCTATTTTCTTTATGATAAATTGTTTACCCTCATCAAATCTAAATTGATGTGTGTAGATAATATTGAAGGTGGAAACTTTACAAACTACAAAAAAACGAAACTTTACAAATATTGTTCACCTAAATTTTGGGCAGAATCGAATAAAGATAAATTCAAATTAGAATCAAGAAAAGTCTTTCCTTATTTTGAGAAGAATAAATTATTGGAACACAAAAAGGTTCTCTTAACCCTCATGGATAGTAAGTTTATTGAATTATTAGAGAGTTAGAGTACGGACATTGTATAAGTAGCCGTAAACCTTTTTACAAAATAGAAATACAGGCTACTTTTGAGCCTGTATTTTAATAGATTGCTAAGTTGTTGTTGTTTTTAATTTCAAGAATATTGATAAAATAAAAAGACTAATACTCAACCAGTCTAAAATTCTAAATGAAAATAAAACATAGTCAGAAAAAGACCATTTTTCATTCATTCTTAGGGTTAAATAGTAATTACCACAACGATAGCCATTTCATTTTCCTGTATTCATTTGTTCAAATGGATTAGTTCCTTCTCTCATAAATACAGTTCCTACTTTTTTATATTTCATTTCTTTGCCTTTTACGCATAAAATATAAATACCACTTCCAAATCCGTTCTGTGCTTGTGTAATTATAACTTCTTTTTCGTCTACACTGTTATCAATTGCTACAAACTTCTTCAATCGGTTGTTTTTAATAGGCTCTTTGAAGTTTGTAGGAACTTCACATTTTTTTTCTTGTTCGCTATTCTTCTCTTGAGAAAAATAAAGAGTTGGTACAGCTAGCAATAGAGCTAAAATTGTTTTTTTCATAGGTGTAATCATTTTATTCGGCGTAAAACCATTTATAAATTCTTGATGTTTTATCTAAGGTGAAAAATATTTTATCTTTAGGAATGTAGGTAGCAAATGCAATTGAGTTTTTATAAAAAACAAATCTATCATCTTCATAATGAACACTATCAAAAAATAACTTAACTGATTTGTTTAAACTATAAAATGTAATTATTCCTGTACCATAATTATCATCAATGTATTTTCTTTGAAAATTGATGTAAATTTGAAAATCAATACTTTTTTTAACTAAAACTTTTCCTGTATCAAAATCTGTTTCAGTGTAAAAGACATAATTTCTAAAACCCTTCATCCAATCTATATAATGGTCAGAATCATTAGTTTTTGTCTGATAACCATTCTGAGAAAATCCTCGTAAAGAACTGAATAGGCAGAAAAGTACTAAAAGTGATTTTAACATTAGATTTTATTTAGAATTTGAAATATTGACATCTTAATTTTTGTATAAAAAACTTTTGATTTGTTGAGTTTGTATTCCATAATTGAAATTTTGATTGGAATTTGTAGCACCTGCAAAATTTACCCCAATTACTCTTCCGTAAACATCAAAAATAGGACTACCACTTGAACCATGTAAAGCGGGTATTGTGTACATCATTTTATATTTGTCCGTAACTTGACTTATGTTTCCTTCTGTTAGTTGTGGCTTTATACCTTCTAATGTATTACCAACCACAATTCCATGATTGTAGCCAATCATAATAACTTTTTGAGTAATTTTTGGATGCTTTACAATCAAGGAATCAACTTTACTCATATTTGCGACTGTAAATTTTCTACCTCTTAAATCTGTTGAATTGATTGGTTTTAGTAGAGCTAAATCAACGTTTTCATCAGCAGAAATTTTAACTGATTTATATTGAATATAATCGTTTAAATTGCTTGAATGCTGTTTATTTAAAAAAATTCCAAATTGAGTAGATGTTTTTGTTACATAATTATTTTGAAAATCAAAATTTTGAAGAATGCTATCATATTTTAGAAGTGTTCCTTCTTCATTACTGTATTCTTCTCTAAGATTATTAAATTGGAATACTAAATTATTGTGTTCATATTCATCTAAATAACCGCTATTAATTCTACTTCTGATATTTTGAAGCTCATAGCCTTTATCAAAATGCTTGGATTTTATCAAAGAAAATAAGTTTGAAAGCTCTTGCTTAAATGCTATTAAAATCTGCTTTTGTTCTTCTGCAGTAGGTCTAACGTCTACTACGTGTCTGTTAGTGATAATTGAACCGTTATTATCAATGAAAAATCCTGTTCCCCAAGATTCTATTGGATTGTTTTTCGCCTCTTCATAAGAAATCAACCCTGAAATTTGTCCAGTTTTAGAATCAAATTCTCTAAAATAATAATCTTGTCCGAAAAGATTTATTTTGTAGAAATACGAGTGTTTAATTAAAACTACTGCGTCTTGATATTTGTTGAAAATCTCTTCACTTGTTAATGGCTTCAGTTTTTCTGTAATATTATTTTTTTTGTCAATAGGATTTTTCTTATTGTTTTCATAGTATCTGAAACCAAAATATCCTAATATCATTACAATTAGGCAAGTAATTACTCCAAATAAAAAAGAATAGCTTTTATTCATATTTTAGTTATTATCCAAATTTCAGCAAACATAACATTATCAAAACTGACTTCTTTACGTTATCCCGTATAAGCACAAAAAAAAGCGTGGAACTGATTCCATGCTCTGTAAAAAGGTATTTGGCGTACCTACAATCAAAAGCAGAACAGCCCACGCATTCGTGGGTGTTTACTATTGCTCTTGATTGTTTTTTTAAAATCGCCAAATTTTATTTACAAGCAATAAGTTTAACACTTATTTATTTTTCGTTGATGTCGTTTGCACAAAACTACAAATTTTGCACATTATTTTCTGCGTTAGTAGAAAATATAATCATATTCTTTAATTAATTTCAAAGTGTCTTTAAAGCTGTACGCTTTTGATTTATGATTATAAATGATGTCGTTTAGGTCATTTTTTAATTTATTGAGGTAAAATAAATCTCCATTGAGTTCTTTAATTTTATCATCTTCCAATTCATTTAACTTAACAAGCGTTTCATGACAAAAATTTGAATCTTGCCTTTGACAAATACTCAGAATTGATTCGAAGGCAATTCTTATGGGTGCAAATTGGCTTTCCGTTAAGGCTATTATTTCTTTATTTGTAATTGATATTTCAAAAATTCTAATTAAATCATTTATAGATTTTTCATTTGAGTAGTTTTGCCAACTTGAGTAACTAAAACCATCTTCTATTTCAGCATATATGTTTGGTTTTTTTTCTATAATTTTTAATAATCTATCGAACCCATGTTCAGAATTGATATTAATCAAAGTCTTAATAATTATGGTTTCCTTCAGAATTTCACTTCTTATTAAAAATTCATAGTTTGTAATAAGATAATTTTCAACATATTCAGATTGTCCATTTTTAATAAGTAGTTTTAATACAAAATCGATAAAATATTTTTCTTTTGTTTTGAGTTTGTCAATACTTAATAGTTCTTTCAAAAAGTCAGTATCATTTGCATATAGTAACTCAATTAATTTTTCAGAATAAACATAATTATCCTCCGTTATTAATGTAGCAATTTTATCTTTTAGGTCAAACTCCACGCACCCCGAATTTACGTTTTTCGTAAGTAAATATTTCATATATAAATAAATACTTTTACCTTTTTTTGTGTTATTAATGTTCTCAATAATTCTAGATGTAATCTTTTCACTTTTGAAATTGTGAGGAAAAAAATCTAACTCAAGTTTAGAGTCCACATCTAAAAATATCATATTAAGTAAAGTGTTCTCATCTAAACTAAACTTGAAATGTTTTTGAAATTTATATAAGAGATTTATTAAATGATATTCCTTATCATCCCATAGGCTGTCCTTGAAGAACATGAAATGTTTATTGTAAATAATATTTGCTGTTTCAGATTTCTCTCCACACCATCTTTCAATTTGCTTTTCCTGTTTCTTACTCAAAATTATGTCTGAATTGTTTACTAACAAATAATTTAAAACTCCCCTCATTAACCATGCACTATACTTAGATGTCTCTCTTGATATATCGGATTTAATAAATTTCAATCCATTCTCAAAATAATTACTTCTCATTATTTTCTGTAACAACTGCAATGCAGTTTTGGTAATATCTTTTCGTATTAGATTGTTTTTGTAGAAAGTTTGAGTAAATCGCTCACTGTCCTCGTATAGTAGTTCATTTTTCTCTAAATAATTGAATATTTCCAATAATTGTTGGTTCAATCCCTCAATATCAAATAAAATATCAAATTCTCTTTGTTTATCAATTTGATAAAATTGTTTTTTTTCCTTATTCTTTAAATTGTCAATTCTCTCTTCAAATTTATATTTGCTATTTTGTTCTACAAATTTTTCAAAAGAAATACTTAAATCTGAACTATTTGAGTTATAAATATTATATCTCAATGTTATTAGAAAATCTTCATCTACTAAGCCTTGTACAAAGGATTTTATTATTTCCGTAAAAAAGTTTTCCTTAGCAAACAACCCTAAATAATATATTTGATGTGAATTTACATCTTGATTTTCAACTATTTTAAAAAAAACTTCCTTTTCAATTTTATAGAACTTCACCAATTCTATTACCAAATCATCTTCATTATGCCTAAATTTATTATCTGTAATGGCTGAGCTAGTAAGCTCAATAATTCTATCATTTAGATTATTTACAATAGATTTTAGATGCTCTAAAAATCTGTTGATAAGATTTTCGTTAATATCGTGATTCGCATTCCTGTCAATTAAATATGAATAAATATCAGTCAATCTTTCAGGATTAGAAACTTTTTGAAAAAGTTCGAAAACATACTCCTTAGTCGAAATTGTGGAAGCGTATTTTGAAGGATATTCCCAAGACTTTTCACCGATTGCTTTGTCTAAAATTTCAAGAAAATAATTAATATTTTCTTCAATTAATTCTTGGGGTATTGTTGTTAAAATACTACTTACAACTTCTCGAAGGTCATATTTCTTTACTGTGTTGAGCGTACGACGATAAAAATCAATACCGCAATTCTGAATTAGTTTAAATGCATCCTGAAGTAAAAGATAATGCTTTTCCGTATCACTTTCAAACTGTGTTAAAATTTGCGAGATTAAATTTTTTATCTCCGTAATTTGCTCTATGTAATTCATAGAAGCTAAAAGTTGAATTGCTGTAATTCTAACTCTCAAATGTAAATTAGTATTTTTTGCCTGTGCTATTAGATATTTAACACTTTCAGTTGTATTACCAAATCGAGCAATTTCTGTTCTACTATCTAACCACAAAGTTTCTTTAATGCAGGTTTCAGTGAATTTTGTAATTAGGCATTGTGTACGGATATCTTCATCTATTCTATCAGAATCAAGTTGAAAAATTAATTGTAAATCATGTTTAATTATCCAATCTGTCAATTTCTTAAATACAACCGGTGGGATTTCTAAATTTAAGAGGAATGATATTACATTATTCCAAGTAGGATGTATTTTAGCAGTAGTTGAATCAATCTGTATAAATTCAATAATTTGTTCATAATCTAAAGTTGACAGAATTTTTGCGACTAAATACTCTTGTATATTTTTATGTTCAAAACTCCATGTTTCATCTATGTTTTGCTGAAGTAACGAATTCTTAGATAAGTCAACTTTTTTTTCAATTATTCCTGTTGATTCTCCTGTTGAAATAACTGATTTCTGCATCGCCTCCATGGACAATGCGATTCTTTTCGATTGTTCTAGAATTTCAGCTTTACTAAATGTGCTATCATTTAAGTATTTAATTTTTTCATCTTCTTTCAGTCTATTTTCTACATAGGCTTCCAAAAGCTTAGATTTATTTAGTAAAATTTCCGAGGTTTCATTATAATGTTTTCCAAGCAATTCCAAATAAAATGGACTTTGTAATATATCTCGAAATTTCCAGTAGCTAAATCTTTCATCCTTTGTTATATCAAGGTCAAATTTATTTAACAAGAAATTGACTGCTAGATTTTCAGGTATTTCATTGAGAAAACAAACATCAAAACCCTCAATATTTTTTATGTGATTATGATAAATATTTGTTCTGCAACTTACAATGAATTTAAGATTGCTTGATTCTATATGTTCTTGATTATCATATAAAAAAAATCTAAACTTTGTTGCGAAACTAGTAATATCATGAATCTCATCAATTCCATCTAAGATAATTGTGAGATTAGAAATTTTCTTATAGTTTTTTGGAAGCAAATCTGAAAAATTTGATTCAGAAATAAAGTTTTTTAAAATGCGAAATTTTGGAATATTATTTTTAATGTCTCGATTTTCCCAAAGTTCTATTGCGAAATCTCTCAATTCGTGGCTCTTACCACTTCCAGGATTCCCTAATACAACGACTCCAAAATTTGATAGGTTTAATTGTTCTTCAAGTGTAATTTCATAATCAGGATTTTCAAAAATAAATACATCTCTATCTTGATGTTTTCTAAATGAGCGAGTGATGTGGAATTCATCTTTCGTCAAATTATCAATAAACAATTTTCTATCTTCCTCACTAATAATAGTTTTTTTTAGATTTTTATCTGAAAAAATTAATTTTTCGAACTTTTTCAATAAGTCAATTCTGTTTTCAACTGAAATTTCGTTTATATCATCTTTATACACTTTATTATATAAATTTGGATATAAAGCAAAGTATTCTTTAATGTATGATTCAGGTGCTAAAAATTCTATGGGGCAATCATCACCTAAAATCCCATAAAAATCTTCCAATTTTGAATCTTCATTTGTATTTGAAAAGTTCTTATAAGGTGAGATGAAAAGAAGTAAATCAATTTTTTTATGTGTTGAAACGATATGTGGGATTTTTTCAATCGCCATGGTATAATTAAGAGGAGTTGAATAATCCTTACATTCAGAATATATCGTGTAGGTTTTATATTTTTTATCAACAACTTCAACAAGATTATCAAATCCATCTTGAGAACCTGATTTTTGTGTTCTTTTCCTTACAACCTCATATTCTAATTCTTGAAAAATATTTTCTAAAAAATCAAGTGCTATTAATTCAAAATCTCCTCCCTTCTTTGCCATAATCGTATTTTATTCAATACTAACAAAAATACTAAGAAAAAGTAATCTTTTTTATTTATATACTGAAACAGAAGGTATCTATACTAAAACACCCTGCCGTAGATGAAAGTTTTGAGCGTACCCCCATCTATTTCAAATGTAGAAAGTATTATTCTAGATTTTTCATGGGCTTATTTTTTTTTTGATTTATTTTAAGGGTGTAGAAATGAGGATGGTGCACTCAAAAAGTTTATGATTTGTCTTTTCTACGTAAAGGAAATCTGAGAAATATGTACTAATTCCTAATTTGTAAACAGCAGATTTGTTTATTATTCTATATGTTTAAAATGGTATATTTGATGTGATGAAATGTTGGGAAATATTTATAGTAAATTTTATCATCGAATTAACAGAAAAACATAGTATTTGATTCTATATTGTTACTATTTATCATAAGTATATGAAAATCAAATATTAATACTTTTGTATCGGGTAAGTAATCTTAATTAAATTCTTATTAATGAGGCTTTCTATATCCTTTTTTATAAAGGTTCTCAGGAAACAAAGAAAATTAATACTGTGCAAAAATTATTAAATCTTAAAATCAAAATAATAAGCCAACATAAATTTTAATTATGTTGGCTTATTTAGTCATCTATTTGCTCTATTTAGCAAATGAATCAAGTATATCGTCCCCTAAATTTTTACTATTTGAAGAATATAAACCCTAACCTATCAGACTATGATTAAACTTGAACAATATTTTGACAGCAACGGAAGCCTGGCTTGGGATACTCTTGTCAAATTGGCAACGGAGACCTCTTGGACGAATTCCGAAAGCCAAAAACTTTTGGAGCGGTCACTGAAGAACCATACCGATATAGCCAAAGTAATGTATGCAAGGTTAGGAGAAGCGAGCCTAGATTGGATACATAACAAAATTCCAGCTCTTGATGGCTTGAGCCCCTTGGAGTGTCTGGAAAACACCCGAACTTATAAAAAGACTAAAAGAAGGGCTTTCTAGGATGGATATTTAATCGCACAGTAATGCACTATTTAAAGTAAAGTTTTTGATTTCCAACAAAAAAGAAGCAGAAATTGTAATGCTACTCTTTGATAACGAATTATTAAATTTTAAATACGGAAAGCAATAAAAAATTTCGTATCCAGCTGTACAGTGGTTATTTTCAGCCTACTAAAGAAGAAATCTTGCCGCGATAAAATAACCGCAACCAATTACTAGTAAAGGAAGAGCTATTGAAATCAGCACTATACTCCAGATAAACACACGAAAATAACTATATAAAAACACCTTTGAAGGATCAGAAGGATCATAGATTACAGTGGTTGTCTCCCTTATTTTCCAAGCGGGAGGATCGATACCTTCAGCTAATTTGTAGGTAATTAATTGGTTATCCTTTGTTCGAAAAGTGAATATCGGCGCAAACACTTCACCATCCGATTCATACCTGTGAAAATCGATTACAGTTGCAGTAGCTTTATCTCCATATTTTAGAAATGCCATAGTATGACGAAAGCTATAGATTGCTTAGAAATACCAGCCCAAGGTCTAAGATTATGCAATATTGCCACATAGTTTTATTTTTAACTTTCTCCACTTTAAATAATTTATTACACATAAGTAACAAATAATAAAACAGTTACGAATATAATACAATTTTCAGAAAGGGAATCAACAGCTGACTCAGACTAACAATGGTAATGTTTTTCAGGAATTAAATTACCTTTGCACTACCAAAATTTCAGCATTAATGAAGTTAGCATTATATCAAATAGATTCCTTTACAGAGAAAATTTTCCATGGAAATCCAGCCTGCGTTGTCCCTTTAAAAAATTGGTTGCCGGATGAAACTCTCTTAAAAATAGCCAGAGAAAATGCTGTAGCTGAAACTGCTTTCTTTATAGACAATGACAGTACCATTCATCTTAGGTGGTTTACACCTGAGATTGAAATGGATCTATGTGGGCATGCTACCCTTGCGGCGGCACACTGCTTAATTTCACATTTAAATTATAATAAAAGTAGAATCATATTTGAAACGCAAGTCGGAGAATTAATCGTTGATATTAAGGATGGATTTTATTATATGGATTTCCCATCAAGAATGCCTGAACCATCTACCCTTCCGGATATTATAGTCAAATCGCTCAATATCCAGCCTAAGGAGGTCTTCAAGTCAAGAGACTATATTTTGCTATACGAATCTGAGGAAGATATAAAAAATATAAAAATTGAAAGATCTGTTTTTGATCTTATCAATCTTGATCCGGGAGGAGTTGTTGTGACAGCAACAGGAACCGATTGTGATTTTGTTTCAAGGTATTTTACGCCACAATCAACAATTCTTGAAGATCCGGTAACCGGTTCAGCATATTGCTCACTTATTCCGCTTTGGTCATCAAGATTAGGAAAAAATAAACTTTTCTCACGTCAGCTTTCAGAAAGAGGTGGCCAGCTCTACTGCGAAGACAAAATCGAAAGAGTAATTGTGGCCGGTAAAGCCAGAACCTATTCAATGGGACACATTTGGATAGACTAAAAAATTATGTCCAGACTAATACTTGGCAAGTAATTAGGAACTATATGGACAACATCCCAATAGGTTCTAATTTTGAAATTGACCAAAATCGTCACTCGAAGAATAATTTTAGTAAAAAAACTAAGAATGGATAATAACATAATTGATAAGGTTTCTTTAATCAATATTTCAGATAAAAAAGTATTGGTAGCACTTTCCAAATCGAAATCAAAACTCTATTTACCCGGTGGTAAAAGAGAATCCAATGAATCCGATATTGAATGCTTGAAGAGAGAAATAAAGGAAGAATTGAATGTAGAGATTAAAGAAGATTCAGTCCGTTATTTTGGCACATTTGAAGCTCCAGCCGATGGCAAGGATTCGGCCGTCTTGGTTAGGATGAAGTGTTATTTTGCGGATTACTCAGGTGTGCTGGAAGCAGCAAACGAAATTGACTCATTTGAATGGATAACTTATACTGAAAAACATAGAACCTCTGTTGTAGTCAACCTCATACTGGATACATTGAAAGAACAGAATCTGATAAATTAGATTATTATTCTTTGCCGAGCTAAGTATGCCAGGAAGAATTGAGATATCATAAAACTGAATCCCCGATTGGATGTCTAAATAAACTCTAAGGCCGTCAAGTAATAAAACTAGAGAAAATAATTCTTAAACGGTGAGATCATTCGTCTTTATAATTAGTAAATCGATTTTAAGAAGAATGGTTAATACAGGTGTTCAATTATTAAGAGGAACACCTGTATTGGGTAAATGGTTAACGTTTTTTTATTCTCTTAGCCTCTTCTGAAATTTTAGCGAAAGATTTATCCCTTTTACGTTTTTCATGCTCAGAAGTAGAAAAATACCAGGATTCTTTTCGCAGTTTGAGGTAACTATTGTATACCTCCAGTTCTAAAAGACTGTTGTTTACAGCTTCTACAACAGCACAGCCAGGTTCATTAACATGTGTACAATTTTCAAAACGACAGGATTCTGCAAAATCAGTAAGTTCAAATATATCCGATAATATATCAGAATTATCTGAGGCTAAACCAAATTCTCTAACACCGGGCGTATCTATTAAAACACCACCATCCTTCATTAATATCATTTCTCTTCGGGTCGAGGTATGTCTTCCTTTACCTGATGATTTGCTTATCTCAGATGTGGAAAATATTGTCAGCTCACACAGTGCGTTGATCAAAGAACTTTTGCCGACTCCAGATGACCCCACAAATACAATCGATTCTCCCTGCTTGATAAATTTTCGCACCGGAAGTATTGTTCCAGGAGTAAGAATGCTTGTGAAAAATATTGGTATTTGACGTTCAATATGTTTCATCGATTCCTCTACTTTATGACGATTGAACTCCAAATCCGATTTAGTGAGGATCAATATCGGAAGAATGTTTTCTTCTACTATTTGAACCATAAACCGTTCCGTTCGGCGAACGCTGAAATTGGCGTCAAGACTTTGTACGATAAACGCCTTGTCAACATGGGATGCTATAGCTTGCCTATCGGTCTGCGTGCCACTCTTTCTTCGGTATAACGTATGCTTGCGTGGTAAGACATCAACGATTATTCCTTTGTTATCTTCAAAAGGTTGAAAAATAATCCAGTCACCGGTACACGGAAGTTCAAATGATGACCGCCCATACAGCATATTACCTGCCAGTTCACACAAAAGCCGGCCACTCTGGGCAATGACCTCATAATTGGTCTTGTTTACTGCGGCAACACGACCATGAAAAAGATGTTTGTATTGTGAGGTTTGTTTGAGTTGGAACAGAGTATCGTTCCAACCATATAATGATAAGTTATTCACTGCTTAATAATTTAAAATGATGAAATAAAATTGCTTAATTTTCTGTCATCCGAATGGTTTGTTCCATATCAATCATCTTTGGTAATACGTAAACTACCAAACTGATGATTTTAGAAACAAGACACCCGGAATTAGGCAATCATTCCAATCGTCAAACTATAATATGTGAATAGTTGTCTTTGCATAAGATACAAAGATATAAAAAATTTAATTCAATACTTTAATCAGTGATTTACTGACTATATCTTTATAAAGCTTTTTTTGATCCAATTTACTACGATGATCTAAATTGATTTGTCTAATTAAAAAAGCGGAGAAATTTTTGGGAGGATTTACAAAAGATTTCTGCTAACATTCCAACCTATAAAATCGTTTTGATGTTATCCCAATAGTATCTCAGTCCTGTAAATTCTTGTTGAAACTCTTTTCTTGAGATTTAAATCCACATCTTATCAGATGGGTTGTGCTATCCGCTATATCTTTTGCTGAGCAAAAAGGATTCTTTTCCTATCACTCACGCAAAGCATTTTCTTTCTGTTCGTAAAACTTGGACCACAACATGAGTTTACATGAATATTTTGATAGTTATCTCTAAAGGACTTTTGGCTACTGACATCATGCTGTCACAAACCAGACTTAAATTTGCCTCATAACTATTCATTAAACAATAAAAACATGTCCAGTACAACATCCAATCAAACCGAATTTCCAAAGCCTACTATGATTTCAGTTAACAATGTGGTATTAGAAGTATTTGAAGCAGGGAAACAAAATTCAGAGAAACCGATTGTTCTCTGTCACGGTTTTCCGGAACACGCATTTTCCTGGCGTTATCAGATACCAGCTCTTGTCGCAGCAGGCTATCATGTCATTGTCCCAAATCAACGTGGCTATGGGAACTCATCTTGCCCAACAGAAGTAACTGATTATGATATAGAGCACCTGACTGGTGATCTTATTGCTCTACTCGATTATTACGGATACAAGAATGCTACCTTTGTCGGTCATGACTGGGGTGCAAATGTTGTGTGGAATCTGGCACTATTGTATCCTGAACGAGTCAATAAGATCATAAATTTAGCTCTGCCATATCAGGAGCGCGGAGAACAACCATGGATTGAATTTATGGAAACCATATTTGGAGAAGACTTCTATTTTGTTCATTTCAACAAGAAAGTGGGAGTTGCAGATTCTATAATGAATGAAAACACCCCCCGATTTCTGCGTAACATATTCCGCAAAGATGTACCTCCCGCTCCACCAGCTCCGGGAATGCTAATGATTAATCTTGCAAGAGCAGAAGAACCGTTTGGAAAGCCCTTAATGGAAGATAACGAACTATCTGTATTCGTTTCTGCCTTTGAATTATCTGGATTTACCGGAGCTATAAATTGGTACAGAAACCTTGATAGAAACTGGCATTTTATGGCAGATGTAAAGCCAATAATTCATCAGCCAACTCTGATGATATATGGAGAACAGGATACAATTCCAAAGTCTGAAAACCTGAAAAATATCGTTCCTAATCTGGACATTGTCAGTTTAGATTGTGGTCATTGGATTCAGCAGGAAAAGCCAGAAGAAACGAACCGTTCAATTTTAAAATGGTTAGCACAACAGAATGCATAATAAGGAAATTGAAACATATAGTCCACAGAACCAAACAGATTGGAGACAATGGTTGGAAAAAAACCATCAGTCCAAAGAACGGTTTGTTTGGCATCGAACGGCTCAATATGCTGGAAATTCGCTATGGGCATTACACGAAGTCGATTGGAATGAAGTCTGACATTATTTCTTTGAATTTAAGGTTTAAATAAAATTATTTTAATTTTGACTTGTCAGATTCTTTTGGCAAGTCAATTTTTTAATCAAAAAAACATCTATGCATCATCAATTAGAAAAACATGATGTGAATAGAGTCGACAGGCTTCGTGCAGCTTACGCAGCTTTATACAAGGAATACACCAGTCAGAACAAGAAAAATTAAGTAATATAAGTTCAAGATTTTCAGCCGCAACTTTTTTTGCAACATCAAGATGGGACTGAGCATGAGTAAAAACAGAAACAATAGCCTGTAAAAATGTTTTTTTCAAGCAAGCTTCCAGAGTCATCTCAGAATTAAGCTTTTTATGCTCCATAAAATGCTCAACGAGAATCGGAACTTTCAACTATAGTATAATGAGATCTACCCCGCAGCTTTAAAACAAGTGGAATACTACTTATCTTCATGGTTTAATTTCCAATATGAAAATCCTTTTTATCATATAAAACATTTTTATCCAATAAATTTTTAAAAATAATACTGGATCTTATAACGATGTTATCTTCAAAAAGCAGGTATTGATATTTCTTTTGCCAGCGATAGCTTTTTCCCAGATAGAAAAACCATTCGTCAGAATTAAAATCAAAATTAAAATCATCTTTCATTATTTCTAAAACTTCTTTCTTAGTTTTACCTACAAGGTACTTAGATATTGCTTTCATAACATAAAAAACTTCTATCCGAAGATGTAATTAATTAAATTTTACAAAAAGGCCATACAGTAGTAACATTATACTTCTTTTAAAGATGCGGGAGGAGAACTCTAATACATAAAGATTAGTCTTTTGCCTGAGAAATCCTCGTTATGCTGTCAATGGTAATATCCATTGCTGTATCAGATTTTATTTTAAAAGTATATCCATTACCAATAGATAAAGAATCGGCAACAGTAACCAAATAAAAAACAAGATTGCCGGTTGTAACACCATTAGGAGCAATAGCTGTCTGGTCAATAGAAAATGTCGAGGGAGGGAGTGGATTTAATAAATTAACTGTTACAAAGCCTACAGATCCATTGTTTTTATTGCTATAGCTTGCAATAATCCGCCATGTGTGAACCTGTCCTGCAATGGGATTTTCTAAAAATTTACCATTCGCCTGATTATATATATCACCTACAACAGGAGTTCCTATATTCTCCGGCCAGCTTGTTGTAGGAGAAGGGGGCAAAATCTGTCAGAATATTTACAGGTGTTTGGTAGGTAATATTTTCATAGGTGTTTAACGGAACGCCACCTGAAGCTTTAAATACAAATGTAGGTTTTACTCCTGCCCCGCTATTCATCTTAACAACACCCTCATTAGCTGTTGTTAAAGTTTGTGAAGAAATAACGGTACTCCATTGGGTTCCATTAAAGTATCGCAAAGTTTTATTGGTGGAATCATAAATAATCATGCCACTTACAGGCGCAACAACATTGGCTGGAGGATTTACATTTCTAGGTAAAACAATGGTCGAATTGGCTGACGATACATCAACAATTCCTTGTGGGGTTACTGTTCCTACTCCAATCTTACCATCCGATTCTATTCTTGCTATTTCATTAGCATTTGTTTTAAAAATTAAAGGTTGCAAATTAGTAGTTCCGATAAAATCTGTAGGAGAAATAGAATTTCCGGTTGTTTTCCATCCTGTGTTTAAAGATGAATTCAATGTCTGTGAATCAATAAGCTTCGTCCAAATGGTACCATTACTGATATAGCTACCTGGGGGGTTACATCATTAACAGCAGCTGTGTTATAAACAAGCATACCGGCATTAAACACTCCAGAATTGGTCGAGTTCAATGCAACCCTATTCAAAAGAAGTCCCTTATTAGTCGATGCTAATTCAAGATCTGAGTTGGGATTTGGTGTTGTGGTATTAATTCCTACCTGAGAAAAATACCAAGTAGAGTAAAAAATACAAATAAATAAATTAAAATTTTTCATGGTTGTTTTTTTATATTGGTTAATTCGAGTACAAAGAATTATTAATGGCATATAAACATTAGCACATTAATAAAGAAATATTAAGCAAATCTAAGAGCAGACCGACTACTAGAAAATGACACAGATCATTTATCAGTATGATTATAATTACTTATTTTTTATCCAAGGATTTGCATTACTAAATTCGTTAGGATATCTCATCTTAAGAATTTGATAAAACGAAGTGGATATAGGATGGAGAATTTAAACTTGTATCTGAAAAACTTTTTATAAATCACCAAAACATGTTTGAACAGTATGGAATATTTTTCCGGTCAGCAGTAAAAAATAGGATGAATACACAGGTTATTTTAGAATCCAACGATAATCAATTACCCTTTCGTCCATAAGGAATTCATCAAAGGATATTTCTTCACATCCTTTACAGTAGTAGTAGTAGTAGTAGTAGTAGTAGTAGTTGATCTTGGTGAACCAAGATTTACCTATAAAATTCCTTTTTTAGCCAATGTTATTTTAATAATTAATGTTGATTAATTGCAGAAAAGACTTAAGCCAATGCATCCTTATACATTTTCAATGCTCTTTCTCTTGCTTTTTTATGCTCAACAATAGCATTTTCATTATAATGTTCTGGAAGCCATTTTTTAATATAATCGTGGTCTTTGTCAAATTTTTTGGTCTGCTCTTCGGGATTAAATATTCTAAAATAAGGTGCTGCATCACAGCCACAACCTGCCGCCCACTGCCAGTTTCCGTTATTGGCTGAAAGATCATAGTCTAAAAGCTTTTCGGCAAAATAAGCTTCTCCCCATCTCCAGTCAATCAAAAGGTGTTTTGTAAGGAAACTTGCAGTGATCATTCTCACCCTGTTATGCATAAAGCCCGTTTCATTAAGCTCCCGCATTCCAGCATCTACAATGGGATAACCTGTTCTTCCCTCACACCAGGCTTGAAATTCTTCCTCGTTGTTTCTCCAAGGAATATTTTCATATTTCATCTTAAAACATTGGCTAACTACATAAGGAAAATGAAATAAAATCTGCATGAAAAACTCTCTCCAGATCAATTCATTAAGCCATGTTTCGCTATACTTTAAAACATAGTTTACACATTCTCTTACAGAAATAGTCCCAAAACGAAGTGCAATTCCAAGATGTGTAGTATGATCTAATGCAGGAAAATCTCTGTACTCATGATAAGATTCTATGATTTTTTGATCCAATGAAGGTTTTCTGAATTCTATTTCTGTTTTTTTAAAACCAATATCTTTAAGACTAAGAATGTCAATAGAGTTTTTCAATTGGAAAAAATTTGTGAAATCAGTAGTATAGATTTCTATATTTTCTAATTTTTCTTTCCATTTTCTTGAATAAGGGGTAAATACAGTATAGGGAGAGTTGTCACTTTTTAGAATATCATTTTTCTCGAATATCACCTGATCCTTAAAATCCGTAAATCTTATATTACTCTTCTCAAGAAAATCAGCTATTTCCAGATCTCTTTTTATGGCTTGTGGCTCATAGTCTCTGTTGCAGAAAACTGTATCGATGTCAAAATCTTTAATCATTTTTTTGAAAATTTCAAAAGGTTTTCCCCGGTACGTTTTAAGTCCACTATTATGATTATTGAGCTCTTTATTGATCTTTTCTAAAACCTGATGAATATAATCGACCCTTTTATCTGATTTATCATCAAGCTTGTCCAGAATTTCAGTATCAAATATAAAGATAGGAATTACTTTCAAGCCTGAATTAAGGGCATGATATAAACCAACATTATCTTCAAGTCTCAAATCTCTTCTGAACCAGAAAATATTAATTTTGTTCATTTCTCTTTAATTTTTGAAATAAATAGATATTCCACAGAATCATTTCATATCCGTAAACGGTATCTTCTATTGGAATGGTAAGCATTCTGATCCCAATGAAATCCTGGGGATTGTAGTTGACAATTGGTACTTCAAGACCTGTCCCGGTAAGTATGCCGTTTACAACCAAAAATCCTGGCATCAGCATCATATAGACGAATGAAGCCTTGCCCATCCATCTTGATTTTAATACAAAATAAAGGATGAACATACTTATAGCTGTGGATAAGAAGGTAATAAACGTATAGATCTTATCATGAAAATAAAGGGCAATTCCTAATGCTGAAATAATAGAGATGATCACAAATATTTTTTCCGGCAGCGGTTTCCAATCCAGTTTAAAAAATTTATCCAGACAGAAAAACGTGAAAATACAGGAAAAAGGAATACAGAAGAAAAATAGGATTTCTTCAATCGGAATACGGTAAATTCTAATCCCTAAAAGATAGGTATCATTAAACCACCACACTCCTCTTTTTGTAAACCATATATCCCAGAAAATAAACACAACAGCCACAATAAATGCTGCCTTAAAAAAAGCAATAAAATGTCTGTTGAATTTTATTTTAGGATGAAATGAAAAAATAAAACAGATAATGACCGTAAAAAAATTAATCAAAAGGTAAGTGTAATGAAGCATTTTCAAGCCTTATGTTTATTAAAGTACATTTTAAAATATTTTATAGGAACCCAAAGAAAGCCAAAACACTCTCCCTTGGCTTTTCCTGTGTGTTTATGATGCTGTTTATGAGCACGTCTTATGGCCAGTAAGTAGGGATTTTCAGTATTACGCAGAATTTTAAGCCTTTGATGGATAAAGATGTCATGAACAAAAAAATATGCCATGCCATATAACGTTATTCCTACCGCGATATAAAACCAGAAATTAAACCCCTTTATGGTTCCATAATACATCAAAGCTATAGTAGGAACGGCAAAGATAACAAAGAAATAATCATTTCTTTCCATAGAACCTTCATTGCTGTGATCATGGTGATCTTTATGCAGCATCCAAAGAAAACCATGCATAATGTACTTATGGATGAGCCAGGTCACTGATTCCATGATAAAAAATGTACCTATTATAATAAGAAAATTCATGACGTACTTTTTTTATTAAACAGTTCTTCTAAAATTTTATACCTGTAGTTAAAAACATACTCAAGCTTCTTCCTGACAAACATTTTATGTGCTATTTCACCCAAAAAACCTAAAGGAAGTTCATAATCGACACTGTCTTTCATAAAAACTCCTTTTTCATTGGTTAAAAACTCATGATTGTGATTCCAAAGTTTATAAGGTCCTTTTTCCTGAAAATCTGTAAAGCTTTTCTGGAAATCAACCTGCGTGATTTTTGTTTTCCATTTCATTTTTATTCCCAGTATGGGTGAAACATAATAATCAATAATCATCCCTTCAAAAATCGAATCATCTTTCATTTCGGTAAGCACAATAAAGTTCATATCCTTCGGTGTGATTTCAGAAAGGTTATTGGCAGAAGAAAAAAAATCCCATGCTGTTTTTATATCACAGTTTAGTTGCTGTTCCCTATAAATTCTATGTATCATTAGATTGTGTACTATTAAATTTTAGTGAGCTATAAAAGAGACGTTTTATACTGCACGTAACTGCTCATCATTAAAGATAATTTTTTACCATTGGATATTCTTATTCTTTGGTTGATAATCTTACTGGCAGAAGTTTTTTTAATTTTCCTGAAAAGTGAAATATAATAGCGGTAAGCAAGATAAACCCCGAATCTTGAAGAGCGGGGCAGTTTTTTGATCCCTTCCAAGGCGGTTTTAAATTCTTCTTCAATCTCCTTTTCAATATGTGCTTTCACCGTATTATCAAAATAAGAAATATCAACATTAGGGAAATAGCAGCGTCCTAAAATTTGGTAGTCATCTTTCATATCCCGAAGAAAATTAACTTTCTGGAATGCAGATCCCAATATCATAGCATAAGGTTTCAGTCTCTCAAATTCTGCAGCATTTCCTTCTGTAAATATATGAAGACACATAAGCCCCACTACTTCAGCAGAGCCTACAATATATTCTTTATACAAATCTGAGTTATAATCTATTTTCTGGAGATCCATTGCCATACTTTTTAGAAACTGACGAATAAGGCTGTGATCAATCCTGTATTTGTGTACCGTTTCCTGAAATGACTGCAAGATTGGATTCAGAGAAATCTTGTCTTCCAGCGCCTGAAAAGTCTCATCTTTATATTTTAATAAAAGTACCTGTTTATCAAAATCATGGAAGCTGTCCACAATTTCATCCGCAAGACGTACATACCCATAAATAGCATAGATGGGATTTCTAATTTTTGGAGAAAGAGCCAGTATTCCAAAAGAAAAACTGGTACTGTATTGCTTAGTGGTTTCTTTGCTCACTTTGTATGAAAGGTCATCAAATAATTTTTTCATAATTAATTCATTTTACTTGCTTCATGGGCTGCTATTTTCCCAGAGATGATTGATGGCGGAACTCCTGGTCCCGGTACTGTAAGCTGACCTGTGTAAAGGAGGTTTTTTATCTTTTTATTTCTGATTGAAGGTTTTAAAACCGCTGTTTGTGATAGTGTATTGGCAAGACCATAAGCATTACCTTTGTATGCATTATAATCTTCTTTAAAATCATTAATACAATAACTCCTTTTATAATCAATTTTTGAGAGCAGGTTTGAGGTTTGGGTATGCTTTTCCAATCTTGCAATCATCTCCCTAAAATACTTTTCCCTTATTTCTTCTGAATCTTCGATACCTACAGCAACAGGCATTAGCAGAAAAATATTCTCACAGTTTTCAGGAGCGGTGTTTCTATCGGTTTTGGATGGACAACAAGCATAAAACAGTGGTTTTGTAGGCCATTTCTTATCTTCATAAATTTCATGGGTATGAAGTTCCAGATCATTTTCAAAGAAAAGAGTATGGTGCTTGAGATTCGGAATTTTTTCGTTAAATCCCAGATAATAAATAAGACATGACGGAGCAAATGTTTTTTTCTCCCAATAAGAAGGTTTGTAGTTTCTGCAGTTTTCAGGAAGCATATTATTTTCTGTATGATGATAGTCTGAGGAAGCAATAATGATATCAAACTGCTTTTCTTCTCCATTTATCTGTAATGCATAAGCTTTGTCATTTTCAACTTTGATTTTCTCTACATTAGAATTAAAATAAAAACAGGCTCCCTGTTCTACAGCAATTTTCATCATGGCTTCAGTTATTTTTGAAAAACCACCCATAGGATACCAGGTTCCCAATTTATAGCCTCCATAATTCATCAGACTGTACAATGCGGGAATATTCTTAGGCGAAGCACCCAGAAAAATAACAGGAAATTCCATTAACATAATCAGCTTAGGGTGATTAAAATATTTTCTTACAAATTGACTAAAGTTGGTTAGTAAATCCAGCTTTAGGGCATTCTTTGCCATTTTAGGTGAAATAAACTCCAACCATGAATGACAAGGTTTATTTACAAAATCTTTCATTCCTATTTCATACTTAATCTGAGCATCTTTCATGAAATCTCCAAGTTTTTTCCCAGCTCCCTTCTCTATTTTTTCAAACAAAACAACCAGCTCTTCATAGCTGCCCGGAATATTCATAACGCCATCTGAAAATACCATCTCAAACTGAGGATCCAAAGGAATAAGTTCATAAAAATCAGATGACTTTTTCCCAAAGTCATTAAAGAATTCCTCTATAATATCGGGCATCCAATACCAGCTTGGTCCCATATCAAAAATATAGCCTTCATTAGTATGAAACTTACGTGCCCTACCTCCTGCTGTACTATTTTTTTCAAAAACATGGACTTCATTTCCTTCTTTTGCTAAATAGGAAGCTACAGAAAGACCTGAAAAGCCAGATCCTATGACGGCTATTTTTTTATTCATATTAGTTTTTTAGAAATGTATATTCCTGACCAACAACATCGATTAAATCACCAGTTTCTATATTGCGACTGAATATTGGATGGTGGAACTTTTCTAATTTATCTAGAATGCGTATCAGTTCCATTTTTTCAGAATAACTAAGATTTCCAGCAACAATATTGGTTGCCATCCTTATCTTCTTCATCTGATTTTCTAAAGATGCAACTCCAGAATCTGTAATATTGATAACCTTTGTTCTCTTATCCGTAGTTGAATCTCGTTGTTCAATCCAGCCAAGCTTTATGAGCCTATTGATAATGAGCATTCCAACTGGTTTGTCATGGATATTCTTTTTAATGAGCTCCATTTTAGTCATAGCACCAAATGCCTTGAGATTAATCAGGTAAATGAAATCTTCTTGGGTTGCAAAGTCTGAATCTGAAATTGCAGATTTCGAGTAGGATTTTGCGTACCTGTTAAGATGAACCAAAGAAGTACTTATTACACTTTCCGGACTTCTTCCGTTTTCTTTGCCTTCCCAATAAGGTTCATGAGTATCATCCATTACTTTACGGGACTCTCTTACACACAACCACTCCTTAAAACCTTCAACATCAGAAGTATAAGAATTTATTATATTCTCTTCCTCAAATTCTTCGAGTAATTTGATCACATCTTTTACAATTGAGTAATGCATCTTATTAAATAATTAGTACACAAATATACTAATTAAAATAAATAATAACATATTTTTAAACTAAAATATAATATTATTAAAAAACACTTCATCATTACATTAGAAAATTTTTGGAAGCCTCGTCACGTATTGTTTATTTCCTAAAAAAATATTTTTATATAATTGTTTCTTGGTTATTGCTTTTAAAGTGAATAAATCCCACACAGTCCTTTACTTTATAATTATTTCATAAAAATTAATTATCAATCCGTTTGTTATTCGCTTTAATTTAATTCGTATTCGCTGATATAGGATCCCTATATGATTTCCAAATGCAAAATATTGAAAACAAATAATTTACAGTTAATTTCTTTTTGTACTAAAAGAAAATTGTCTTCCACAGTACTTCATGGAACATTAGTAAATAAACGAAATAGAGTTAGTGGTTTGCCAACTCTATTATTTAACACAATAAACACCACCAAGGAGCTGATGATGTACTAGAAATGGATAATTCTAATATAGTCTGGAAGAGACCTTTGATAGAATGATCGAGATTATAAATCTAGAAAATAGAATCTTCTGTAGCTGTTGTAAATTCTTCCAAAAATTTCATTCCTCTATAAGAGTTTCCTTTAGGATTTAATTTTGGACTCCATACAGAAACAATGTATTGTTTGGGCATTATAGCTACAATTCCTCCGCCTACACCACTTTTCCCAGGTAAACCAACACGAAAGGCGAATTCTCCCGACTCGTCGTAAAACCCACATGTTTGCATAATAGCGTTGATTCTTTTAGTTTGACTGTTTGACAAAATTTCCTGATGATCAAATAAGTTTTTTCCTTTATTGGCTAAAAAAGAGAACGTCTTGCTCAATTCTAAGCAGGTCATTTCTATTGAACAGATATGAACATATAGATCCAATACTTCATCAGGTGAATGATTTATATTTCCTAAAGATTTTAAAAAATTTGTTAATGCGGCATTTCTGTAAGCAGTTGTAAACTCACTTTTTGCAATAGTATCCGAATATTGAATTATATTATTTCCAGATACTTTTCGTATAAAATTTAAGAAATATGCTTTAGGATTATCGCTAATACCAATTAATATATCACAAACAACCAATGCTCCTGCATTAATGAACGGATTTCTAGGAATTCCTTTATCAGATTCTAATTGTAATAACGAATTGAAAGGAGTTCCTGATGGTTCTACATCGACTCTTTCCCATATTTTTTCTCCAATTTCTCCATACACCAAAGCTAAAAGTAAAACTTTTGAAATACTCTGGATAGAGAATTTTTCTTGATAATCGCCAAATCCAAATTGAAGCTGGTCCATTAACAATATTGAAACACCAAACTTTTCACCATCTATTTTTGATAATTCAGGAATGTAGCTAGCTGTCTCCCCTAAATTCTCTTCATGAGTAATTTTTTGATAGATCTGGTTAATTATTTCAAAATATTCTTTTTCTCTGGAAAGCATAGGGTTATCTCTATTTTATTATGGATCGAATTTATTTTAACAACAGGGAGCAAAGTTAAGAGACTTTTAAATATAGAGCAGTACTACCCTATATAAATTTTAGAGCTTAAAAATCAGTCTGTACTTTTCAAATGATGTAAATAACAAATCCATATCCTAGTATAAGATTTTCTTTGATTTTTATTCACTCATCTGATGGAATTTCTGTGCTGAAAATAATTAACCATATCCCGCTGGTGCATACCTCGATTTAATTCTTTTTTTAAAGAAATAGTAATCGGTCTTGAAAAATCGCCTTTATAGTACAAATGGATTTTCCGGGAACGAAGGTCAGCAGCCATTGAGTAATTGGAGATAATGTCACCAGGCTTTTTCTGTGTGGTTTCTTCCAGTAGAAAAGCCACATTTTTTAAATGATACATTCTATCTTCAGCTAGATATTTAATTGCAGTGTCTCTTCGCCAGCAAAGCTCATAATGATTATTATTCAGAGCATAATTGGTAAGTGCAAAATTTCTGCTTGTTCTCCGTATGATATAGCTGCCATGAATAACAGCATAATCCCCTCCTGCATCACCAATAAATAATTGGGCTCCGGTCAGCCGCACGAGATTAAACTGTGAAATGTAATTTACGGCTTCTTTTACTGTTTTACATCTCCTAAGCACGTCTGTGACTACCTCTTCACTTCTGTCCTGTTTATTAGGGTCTTTTTTAGCTGGAATTTCATCTATTGCAGTATAATCCATAAACAGACCATATTCATTCATCCCCCCCTGAGGATTCTTGTACATTATCTTGTTCAGTTTCACATCAGCCGAAAGTTCAGTCCAGATCATATAACCATAATGTGTTTTCAGGGCGGGATAATACCATAGCCTGTAAGTAAGGGAAGCCGCCTCATCTTCGTTATTTCCAACCCAAACATGTTTTCCGTCATTGGCCATAAATATAGTACAGGCAGTCATTTCTAAGGAATTTGTAAAACAAGCAAGTATTAAAAAACAGATATAAATTTTATGTTTCATATTGTTATAATTTTGTCTACAAACTTATCAAACGAATCAAACCCGATTGTTCGCATTTATCCATTCGAACAGAAGTCTCTTCTTCTTTAAAATTCTGTTGGTCAATTACAGATGAATTTCTTTGAAAAATGTATTAAGGCAGTTTTCTCATATGGTATGAGTAATTAAAGCACTGTTTTACAGGTTCTTTTTCTATAACATTTAAATTTTGTACATTTATTCAGGAATCTTTTAATATTGCTTCATATGAATGCTTTCCTGATGTGCTTTTCTGGTGGTGCTTGCCTACTTTTGAGTTTTATGCTTATTTTCTACCCTTTCGGACAGAACATAAAGGCCAACAGATGGCTTGCTTTGTTTGTCTTTATGATGGGATGTTCATTTTTGGAGATCAGCCTTGGGGAGTTTGCGCATCGCTTCACCTATCTTAAGATTGGTCATAATGCCCTGCAATTTGTTATGGCTCCAAGTCTTTTACTCAGTACTTTATATTTCGTTGATTCCACTAAATCTTTTGAAAAAAAAGATCTGTTGCATTTTTTGCCATTTACCATTTTTCTTGGAACCGCATTACTGAACTTTTTTGATAGCAGGAATCTGATATCCATGAAGTTGTTTAATATCAGCTCTACGAATTTTCTTGTCCGTGATATTTTGCCTGTGCAATTGACAGTATATATAGTTTTGAGTTATCTTACACTGGTCCGCTACAAGAAAAATCTACGTCACATATCTGTTGCTACATCGGAAATAAGCCTGAACTGGCTTAGGTATTTTTTATTGATCTTAACTTTTGTACTGCTTTTCTGCATCAACGATGCTTTGATTGGACAGCCTCAGATGCTCAAAGCAATGCCTATCATATATACAAGCGCTGTTTTTTTTCTGGCCAGTTTTTCATTCAGACAGAATGTTGTTTTTGAGACAAATATACAGTCCGAGAAAATACCATTTTTTGATGCTCCCCTACAGCGTACCCCAAAAAAAGAACGGCTCTGTAAATCTAAGCTGGTTGAGCTGTCGAAGGAGTTAAACAGATTAATGTCTGAGGAAAACATTTTCCTGGATAATGAATTAAGCCTTCCGGTTTTGGCAAGTAAACTCGATATCAGCGTTCACGATACTTCTTATTTGATCAATGAAGTTACTGGCAGCAATTTCTATAATTTTATTAACAGTAAAAGGGTGGAACATGCAAAACAGATCCTGACTTCTGATGAAGCGAAAAGATTAAATATGGTCGGAATTGCTTTTGCTTCCGGCTTTAATTCAAAAACCGCTTTTAATACTGCTTTTAAAAAATGGACCGGAATGTCACCTACAGAATATTCCAGCATTAGTCGCCAACGATAAAATCTGTTCGGATGTATCCAACCGCACATTCAAGGCTGGTTAAAAATTATCTAATTTTTAAAATCACAAGTCATTTTAACCCGGAGGGATCCTTATTTATGTTCAGCAATACGTTTGAAAATCTTTCTTTCAATACTTCCTCGTTTCAGGATATTTCCTTTTTTGTCCCAAACAATCTGCTTTATGCTTAAATACAATTTCCCTTTTATGACCGTTATTTCTATCTCGTCATTCTGTCCCTGTTTGGCGGGGATAATCAATAGATTTCCCTTCACTTTTGCTCGAAAAGTTTGTGGAGGAGCCATACCACTACCAATATCTTTAAAATTTGCATAATCCTTACCCTGATCAAACCATATTACCACGGTATTTGTCTGAAATGAAGTTTTATATCCCCACCTACCCGTAAAAGCAGATTTTATACTATGCGGGATTTCCTTGTTCTGGGCATTCAATGTCGATGTGAAGAAGGATAATAATGTAAATAGAATCAGTCTCATTATTCTCTTTAGGTTATTTAAGCTTCTTTATACTCATATTTACGAATATCAATACTGATAGCTTGGTTTAGATATAATTTTATTAAACATTGCGTTTTTGGGGTTAAATTTAGCATTAATCATACAAAATAATTACCAAAAAAAATCCAAAACATACGTTCTTTTGAGACTAAATGAGCCAATTTATTATAGTTTTTTTCTTTAGTTTGTAGGTAAGGTTTTTCCGTTCAGTTCCGACAGCATACTATTTTTGATTTTTTTCAAGAGATTGATGCCATTCCTACTCCAGATTTATTCAAAAGATATTTTTTGTACAATAAACTTTTTTGTAAGTACAGATCAATTAACTCCATAATATTCTTTTAATAAAAGAAAAAAAGAGTTCTCAATATTTAAATATCACATTATCGAGAATTAATATTATATTTGTGGTCTTAATTTTATTTTTTTCTGTTAAAATAACCTTATGAATATCATTACTAATACTTTTTCAGTTTTAAAAAAGTCATCTGCTATGGTTCTTTTTACTGTAGCGGCTTTCAGCAATAATCTCTCAGCACAGAAAAAAATAGATACTTATTTCGACCATCTGTTCATACAGAAAAAAATGATGGGCAGTGTTGCAGTTTCATATAAGGATAGTATTATTTATGCAAAAGCCATCGGATATGCAGATGCAGATTCAAAATTACTAAATAATAAAGACACAAAATTCCGTATTGCTTCTTTAACAAAAACATTTACTGGCGCACTCATATTAAAAGCTGTAGAGGAAAAGAAACTAACGCTGGAAGACAAACTTTCTGCTTATTATCCTGAAGTTAAAAACGCTGATAAGATAACGATTAAGCACTTGCTTAATCAGCGTTCAGGAATTATCAATTTTACAGAGATTGAAGGTGAAAACACTTGGGAAAAAACATTGCACTCTCAGAAAGAATTTATTAATTTCTTTGTCAATAAGGAAAGCAATTTTGAGCCGGGCTCTGAATATGAATACAGCAACACCAATTATGCATTGTTGGGTTTCATCCTTGAAAAACTATATCAAAGACCTTTTGCAGAGATTCTTGATGAAAAAATTTGCAGACCGCTTCATCTAAAAAACACTAACTATTCGTTTGAAACCGACAGCAAAAAGAATGAGGCGCTCTCTTACAATATTCAAAATAAGTTTTTAAGAAATGCGGTCGTAAATTTCTCCAACCATCCGGCGAGTGGTGGGATTTCGTCAACACCTAGTGATGTTAATAAATTTCTTTTTGCTTTATTTAATCATAAATTGATTTCTGCTGAAAGCCTGAAAATAATGCTTCCTAAGAATACAGACGAATATGGAATGGGTATCATGAAACTTGTATTAGGTAAAAATGAAGTTTATGAACATGGAGGGAGAGTGGAAAATTACTATTCGGATTACTGGTATTTTCCGAAAGAAAATTTAGGAATTGTAGTGCTTACCAATGCAGTAAATATTGATCTTGAACAGATCCTGGTTACCCTTACGAAGTTTGCCTACAATAACGAACCAGAATTACCAGATTTTAATAAAACAGAAGAACTTTCTGATAAAGAATTTGCCGCGATCAAGGGAACATACTTTACAAAAGATAAAAAAGAATCGGTAACAATTTCTTCAAACGGTAGCAGTTTAATCTATCAGGGGTCAGAATCAGGACAGGATTATGTTCCTTTTAAATTTACAACGAAAAATACCTTTGAATACCAGAATATCAAGATAGTGTTTGATCCGCAAAAGCATCAATTTCAACTATTTCAGGATAATAAGATAAAAGTATATACTCAAAATATATAGCGTAAAGAAATATTAAATTTTAAGGCATAAACAATAGTATACATTTTTCAATGGTCAATCCTCAATGATTTTATTTTAAACGAATCTTTGAGGATTTTTTAAACATCTTAATTAATTTAAAGAGAAATACTTCATATTATTTAACAATAAATCAATTAAATTTTGAGTTTAATTGATGTTCGAAAAAAAATCATTTAACAAATCAAAAGTAACCTATATTCCCCATCGTTTTCCACAGGAGCTCTGTGAACACAAGGCAAAACCTCTTGTGACGGATGATCTACCGCCAATCTCCAAAGATTTCCTATACCTAAATTCGTTGGAATTGCACCAGATTTCGCCTCATAATGAAGATCGAAAAAATTTTCTCTCAGAAAGTTTTCAAATTCTTCTTCCGAGCCGTCGTGTAATTCTTTAAGTTTCTTTCTTATTTCTGGTATCAGAATTTTTTGTTCAACCTGATCGTTGGGTATAATATCGCTTGCTGCGCCATAATAAGTGCATAAAAAAGTATCGGTGCCAATAGAAGAACGATCTACATGAAAAGAATACACATCTGTCGAAATGAAATCGAACTCCTCATCTCGTTCGTAGTTTTTAAGTAAATTGAGCGAAGGCGATGTTCCGAAGTCTGTCAATAGCTGTAAATCATTTAAAATAATCTCTCTTGCTAAAATCCCATTTTCAGATAATTGCAAATCCAAGAGATTTTCGATGGAAACTTCTGTAATATTCTCTTTTAATTGCAGCTTAGAAACAATTTCTTCAAAATCTCCATTTAAGTTTCGTTTCCAGCAAACTGCATTCACAGTTTCCTGGAATTTGATGTTTACCAATTCAGAAAAAGAAGAAACTACTCCAATTTGATTGTTATCAGAAAATGTATTGCTCATATTTTAGAATCAACAATTTAGTCGTTTAATTCTTTTGCAAAAATAAAGAATAGATTAGAAGATAATGTTCAAAATATTTGAAAAATAATACATTCTAATAATTTTCATTTCTATTCATACTCCAGCTTTTTAGCTAGCTTATTATCCTGATAACAATAAAATTCATACGCATGTTTCTTACCGAATGAGTACACTTTTTCAAGATAAATTTTATCATACTTACCGAGTAAAGAATTGTATTTTGGTTTTATATGGTCCGGCAATTCGTTGGATTTTATAGATCTTTCAACTTCAAAGCCATCATCAAAAGCAAATTCTATCACAAAATCGGTATTTCTCCATGAGATTACAGATTCTTGCTGAGCAGCGGAAATAGAAATTTTGTCCTGCTGAATTATTTTTTCGGAAGTTCCTATCAACAATAAGAATCCTGAAAAAACCATTGCTCCATACCCAATTTTTTTAAAAAGAAATTCGCTGAGGTAAGGCAGAATATACTTCACTGTAAATGAAGAAATCACCGTTGCCACCGCAATCGTTAAACCCAACCATAATGCTGTTTTAGAATATAAACCGAGAGAAATATAAATAATAAGTTTTATAAAATGCAGAAAAACTTCATTAATGGCTCTTGTAGCAACAATTTCTTCTTTCGTAAGTCCGAAACGCAAATAAAACCGGTTAAACAGCAATCCTATTGCGCCCGTAATTCCTGAAACCAAACCTGCACAAAACCCGATGATTATTAATATAAATTTCGGGTAAGCTTTCTGCTGCTGAATTTCTTTTTTCTTTGATTTAAACAATTCCGGAAGATTTAAAATCAGAAAAAAAGCGACAATAAGCTGCAAATAATTAGGATTAATGTATTTAATGAGCCAAGCTCCCAATAAAACCGAAGGGATGGAAAAAGGTACAAACCAAAAGAAAATCTGCCATTTAATGTGTTTTTTGAAAACGGCAATTCGAGATACAGAGCTCGTAAAAGTTCCGATCGTTAAAGAAAAAGGAACTACAGAACTCGGAATTAACAGATTGAGAACAGGAATCAAAACCAGACTTGCGCCACCGCCACAGATTGCGCTTATCCAAAATGCGAGAATAGTTCCAAAAAACAAAAGTGTTATATTGAATATCATTTTTAAATTTTAGAAATTTTTAATAAGACCAATTCCGGCATTTCCTTTTTGATAATAAGGCATAATCATCACTTGTGATTTTTCCTTTTTTCCTCCTAAAAGATTATTGATTTTTGGGTATAACCAATACGCAAGTTCGGTTGATAAAATTCCAAAACCTGCACCTGCAACTACATCACCAAACCAATGTTTATCATTCAGCAATCTGTAAATTCCGGTAAAAACAGCAAATGAATACCCCGAAATTCCCAACAGAAAATTGGTGTCTTTATATTCTCTAAACATAAACTGCGCTGATGCAAAAGCAATTGCGGTATGGCCGGAAGGAAAAGACAGATGATTTGATCCATCCGGTCTTTCTTCCTTGGTTACATGTTTTAGCGGAACTGTAATTGCCGAAGTAATCAACATTGAAGTTCCGTAAATAATACTTCGATCTCTGAAATTATGTTTTCCTTCCACTCCAAAAGCATTTAAGCCATAAACCATTGCAGCAGGTACAAACTGAGTATAATTATCGAGTCTGATGTGATCGGGTTTATGCTCTTTAATTTCGTCTTTTGTAGAAGAATTCAGCTGTTTGAGTTCTTTGATGCTTAAACTTGCCAAACCATAGGAAATAAACGAAGCCGGAACAATCAGTTTTTTATAGCTGAATTGATGTGTTTTATCTTCAATATCAAGTTTTGAAATATTTGCACTATCCTGAACTCCATTCTGTACCAAACTGTCTTGTGCAAACGTTTTGTGAAACCCTAAAAATGCAAATAGTAAAACGGGAATGAAGCTTTTCGTAAACATACTTTGTAGTCTTTATTATAGTACAAAGTTGTAACTCAATTTAGAAGAAATTTAGAAATTTCAAGTATCCATGCGTGTTATTTCGATTTCATTTTACCATTTTTAAATCTTTCACTTGCAGTTTGGTAATAAGAAATTGTTTCAGAAACAAGATCTTCATTTTTAAAATTAACTTCCTGCAAAGATTTGTCGGATGGAGAAACTGTGAACTGTTTCACTCTTTTTCTGTCATCAATTTGGGTGAAAAGATCATTTCTGAGCAAACCTAAAGTACGGTAATTGCCTATAAAAGCTCTTTCCTCTCCTACTTTGGTTCTATTAATATCTTTTCCGTACAAACTTGTATTGTAGGTCCAGTTCAGATATCCGAAAAGTGAAGGTATAAGATCGATCTGAGAAGTCAGTCGGTTGATTTCCTCAGGTTTTTGTTTAAGATTATAAATAATTGCAGGAATATGATGTTTCGCAATATTGATTTCCCATTTTCCGGCGCTGCTTGCACAATGATCTGCAACCACTACAAAAACAGTATTTTTAAACCAAGGCTTTTTCTTTGCATCACTAATGAATTTTCCTAATGCATAATCTGTATATTTTACAGCACCGTCTCTTTCGCCTTGCGGAAGGTCGATTTTTCCGTTAGGAAATGTATAAGGTTTATGATTGGAAGTTGTCATGATAAATTCAAAAAACGGTTTATTTGAATTACTTTCTTTATCTGCATATTTTATTGCCTGTTTGTACAGGTCTTCATCACAGATTCCCCATGCATTTTCAAAACTCACTTCATCATCTTTGATCTGAAAACGTTCTGTTTTTATCTTTTCTGATAAAGGATTTCCGCGGTCTCTGTCTACAATCGTAAATCCTTGTCCGCCGAAAAAGTTATTCATATTATCAAAATAACCGTCACCACCGTAAATGAAATAAGGTTGATATTTTTTCTCTTTTAAAATGGTTGCCACAGAAAATACATCCTGATTATTCGGTCTTCTTACAATACTGTTTCCCGGAGTTGGCGGAACACATAAAGTAAGTGCTTCCATTCCACGAACAGTTCTGGTTCCGGTTGCATAAAGATTGGTAAAGAAAATACTTTCTTTTGCCAATTGGTCGTAATTGGGAGTAAGATGATCTTTATTTCCGAATGCGCTTAAAAACTCTGCACTAAAGCTTTCGATAGTAACTACAACAATGTTTGGCTTTTGCTCTCCGTTACCTTTTGTAATTCTCGAAATATCATCAAATTTCGCAGAAGTATAAGCTTGATTTTCCTGCAAAAGATTCTCTTTTAAAATAGAATATGCTTTTTTATCTGAAATTTTAGGATAAAACGTTTCATAATCCAGTTCGTTTGATCTGAAAGCAGCTATAAATGAAAATGCTCCATTTTTCCCAAGCTCATTATCTACAAGATTATTGCTGAAATCTGCATATTTATTTTTCATTAAAAATCCCAAAACAACAGTAAAAAATAAAACAGGAAGCACAAAAAGTGAACGTTTTTTTAATTCTATGTGATCTGAAAAAGTTTTTCTGAATGTTTTCAATTTTATCATCAGAAAGAACGTCAAAGCGACCAATCCGAATAATACAGCAATAAGTAAAGGTAACGGATAAGACTGATTGATGTTTTCTACAACTTCATAAGTGTAAATTAAATAATCAACCGCAATAAAATTAAACCTTACCTCAAACTCCTCCCAAAACGGAATTTCCGCAAGAAGACTGAAGTAAAGAACCAGAAGAATAACCGCTAAATAAAAATAGGTGAAAGCTTTGTCAAATACAGAACCAATCCATTTTTTTGGAAAAATTAAAAGATAAAAAAGGTAAATAAATAAGAAAAGCGATCCCGAGATAAAATCATAAAGAAAGCCTGTAAAAAATATTCTCAGAATATAAATAAAATTAAAATCTACATCTTTTGAAGACCAGATAAGAAATACCAATCTTATTAAAAATGACAATAAAATATATAAACTTAGAATACTGAAAAATGCAGAAAACCTACTGTTAAATACTTTTCCTGTAAGATTTGAAAGGTTTTTTGAGAACATGCTTTACTTTTTAAGGTGTAAAGATGTTTCTCAATTTAGAATTAATTTAGAATTTTAAAAATCCACTGTAAAAACGTGTTGACTGTTTTCAAACGTATAACTTATTTTCCAATTTTGAAATTTGCAGATTTCATAAATAATGGCGAGCCCCAAACCACTTCCGTTACTGTCTGTAGAAAGCCTTGAAAATCTTTTAAATAAAAAATCCTCGTTAAGTTTTTCTGTTCCAGAATTTGCAACTTGAAAAGAAGAATTCATCAGCTTTATATCGATAAAACCATTCTGAGTAGTGTATCTAATCGCATTGACGATTAAATTATTAATCAAAACTTCAGTTAAACTCATGTTTCCATTTACAAAAACCTCCACTTCAAGAGAAGACTGCACTTTAATATTTTTTTGTTGAAAATGTTCTTCCAATATTTCAATGCTTTGCCCAACTACATTATTCAGCAGAATATTCTCAGTTGTATCAAACTGACTGTTTTCAATTTTAGCAAGCAACAAAAGGTTTTTATTGATTCTTGAACTTCGGGTCAAAGCTCTGTTGATATCTTCTACAATTTCGTATTGTTTTGAAGTTAGATCTTCGTTTTGAAGGAGAATATCCAGTTTATGTTTAATAATTGCCAAAGGCGTCTGCAATTCATGGGACGCATTTTCGGTAAACTCTTTTTGGGTTTTATAGACAGAAATACTGTGTTCTATCAATTTAGATAAAGACTCGTGAAGTTCCTCAAACTCTGAAATATCGGTTTTTTCAAACTCTATTTTATTTTGATGATTCAGGTTAAAATTTTTCAGCTTTTCTAATGTATTTCTGAAAGGATTCCAAACCACCGCCGAAATTCTCCTATTGAGAATTAAAAGTCCTGCAACAATAATTGCAAAGAAAAATGCGGTATTGAGCGCAATCGCCGCAATGGTTTCACGAGATTCTTCAATATTGGTCTGTACCGTAAAAAGAAAAGGTTTATTATTGATGTAAACCACTTTTTCCAAACAACGATAACGCTCTATTTCAGGTTCGTCAGAAAAAGGTTCAGCCTTCTCGATCGTAAAATATTGATCCCTTTTTCGACTGTCGAATTTAAGTTTTTCAATATTGGTTTCCGGCTGAATGTTGTTCCAAAGTTTAATACTTTCATCTAAAGCTTCATCAGACAATTTCAGATGATTAAATTCATACGCCGTTTTTTCTGCAATCGTTTTGTTGTGCTCATCGAGTTCATTCTGCCAAATTGTATCTACAATAAAATAGTAAACAGGAATACTCATTAATAAAATAACAAGTACATAGATAATAAATGGTTTTGTGGTTTTACTTAAAAGCGGTTTCATTAAAAATTATAAGTTATGAATTATAAATTATAAGTTTTTCGATTTTGTTGTTATAATGGCGCTACGAATCATTTGTAATATTTTTAATGTATAACCATGTGTTTATAGAGTTTTACAATTCTAATTGCAAAAGTAAAGCTCTTATCTTTCAAAATATTCTTTTTATCATTCATCATTTATAACTCATAACTAATTATCGCCCCATTTATAGCCGGTTCCGTAAACTGTTTTAAGATAATGCTCGCAACCTGCATCGTATAATTTCTTTTTGAGGTTTTTCACATGAGCATACACAAAATCATGACTGTCGAGCATATCTGCCAAATCACCCGAAAGATGTTCTGCCAAAGTACTTTTAGAGATGACCTTATTTTTATTTCCTATAAAATAAAGAAGCAGGTCAAATTCTTTTTTTGTAAGATCAATATTTTGGTTGTTAATCGTTACCGTTTTAGCTAAAAGATCGATCTGGAGTTCATTCTGAATAATAATATTCGAATTATTAAACTGTTTTCTTCTGATAATAGAATAAATTCTCGCCATAAGCTCAGAAAGATGAAAAGGTTTGGTCAGATAATCATCGGCTCCCAACTGTAAACCTTCAATTTTATCTTCCAAAGCATTTTTTGCGGAAACAATGATGACACCATCCTGTTTATTTTGTTTTTTTAATTCTTTCAAAATAGTCAGTCCGTTTCCATCAGGAAGCATGATATCCAAAACAATACAGTCGTACTGAAACATTTCTATTTTATTCATTGCCTCCGTAAAAGTGGTGGCAAATTCGCACAAATAACTTTCCCCGGAAAGATATTCTGCAATACTTTTAGACAATTCTGTTTCGTCTTCTATGATTAAAATTTTCACAGCAACAAATTTATGGATTCAATTTAGAAGAAATTCTGAATTAAAACAGGATTAAAGATAAGATTTAAAACATATCAATCTTCATAAAATGATATCGATAACAACACCTAGGCAAAAACTACAAAATATTTTAATCAAAAATCCGTAACTTTGCGCTCTACGAAAAATTTTATGGAAAGTATTCAAGTTCACGACAAAACTTTTGTTCCCTATTTAAAGGATGCCGAAATTCAGGAAATTGTAAAGGCAACCGCTTTAAAGATCTATGAAGATTACAAAGACGAAGTACCTGTTTTCATCGGTGTATTAAACGGTGTTATCATGTTTTTCTCTGATCTTCTTAAACATTATCCCGGTCCTTGCGAAATCGCTTTTATCCAGATGAGTTCTTATGCAGGAACAGAATCTACAGGGATTGTTTATCAGAAAATGGAACTGACGAAAGATGTAAAAGACCGTCACATCATTCTTGTAGAAGACATCGTAGACACAGGAAATACAGTGGAAAGTCTTTTTAAATATTTTAACGAAACGCAACGTCCGAAATCTGTAAAAATTGCTTCATTCTTATTGAAACCTGAAGTTTATAAAAAAGATTTTAAGCTGGATTATATCGGAAAAGAAATTCCAAACAAATTTGTTTTAGGTTACGGATTGGATTATGATGAATTAGGAAGAAACCTATCGAATCTATACCAATTGGAAGACGGAAAAATCAACCATTAAACTCTGTTGGCTATGAGCTCACAGCTTTTAGCTTAAAAAAGTAAAATAAAGAAATAAATTTAATAATAACTAAAAAAGCTGAAAGCAAAGTTGCAAACCGCCAAAAGCAAGTTGCCCATTGCCCAAAGCAAAACAACATTATGATAAACATTGTTCTGTTCGGTCCTCCAGGAAGTGGAAAAGGTACTCAAGCGCAAAACTTAATCGAGAAATTTAATTTAAAGCAAATCTCAACAGGTGATCTTTTCAGATTCAACATGAAAAATGATACAGAACTGGGAAAATTGGCAAAATCTTATATCGATAAAGGAGAATTGGTTCCGGATCAGGTAACAACAGATATGCTGATTGACGAAATCAGAAAACCAAGCGATGCTGCAGGATTTATTTTCGACGGATATCCTAGAACCGCAGTGCAGACAGAAGCTTTGGAGAAAATTGTAAAAGAAGAACTGAATGATAATATCGATGTTTGTCTTTCTTTAGTTGTTGAAGACTCTATTTTGGTTGAAAGATTACTGAAAAGAGGTGAAATCAGCGGAAGATCTGATGACAGCAATGTAGAAATTATCGAAAACAGAATAAAAGAATACTACACAAAAACAGCAGAAGTAGCCGAGCTTTACAAACAACAAGGTAAATATGTAGAGATCAACGGTGTAGGGGAAATCAACGAGATTTCCGAAAAACTTTTTGCTGAAGTAGAAAAAGTAAAATAAGGAATTAGGGTTTAGGAATTAGGTAATAGTTGTTTACGCTAAATCCTAAGCTCTAAGCCCTAAATCCTAAGTTAAAAATATATGTCAAATTTTGTAGATTACGTAAAGATTCATTGTAAAAGCGGTCACGGAGGTGCGGGTTCTGCCCATCTTCGCCGTGAAAAATATATTCCTAAAGGTGGTCCTGATGGAGGTGATGGAGGTCGCGGAGGACACATCATCATGAAAGGAAATGCTCACGAATGGACTTTACTTCCACTTCGATACACCCGTCACGTAAAAGCAGAGCGTGGTGAAAACGGAGGAAAAAACCAGCTTACCGGAGCATACGGAGAAGATGTTTACATCAACGTTCCTATTGGAACGATTGCTAAAAATGAAGATGGAGAAATTGTAGGCGAAATTCTGGAAGATGGCCAGGAAATCATCTTAATGGAAGGTGGTAAAGGTGGTAAAGGAAATGAGTTTTTCAAATCATCTACCAACCAAACTCCACGTTTTGCACAACCAGGAATGGACGGACAGGAAGGTTATATTGTTTTCGAACTTAAAATCTTAGCTGATGTAGGTCTTGTAGGTTTCCCAAATGCAGGAAAATCTACACTTTTAGCTTCTGTTTCTGCTGCAAAACCAAAAATTGCCAATTACGCATTTACGACTTTAACACCCAACTTAGGAATCGTTGATTACAGAAATTACAAGTCTTTTGTAATGGCCGATATTCCGGGAATTATTGAAGGCGCTGCTGAAGGTAAAGGTCTTGGTCACAGATTCTTAAGACATATTGAAAGAAATTCAATTTTATTATTCTTAATTCCTGCAGATTCTGAACACCATTTTCAGGAGTTTAAAATTTTAGAAAATGAATTAAAAGAATATAATCCTGAACTTTTAGATAAAGATTTTATTATCTCTGTTTCTAAAGCCGATCTTTTGGATGATGAACTGAAAAAAGAAATCGCTGCAGAGTTTCCGGAAAATAAAAAACCTTTATTTTTCTCAGGTGTTACAGGAGAGGGTTTAACGGAATTAAAAGATGCTATTTGGAAACAATTGCATGGATAAAAAATAATATATATCAATAAATTATAGAGAAGCTTTAGGGTTTCTCTTTTTTTAGTCCCTATTTGGAATACTTATTGAAAGATTCATTTCAAATTTAAAAAAATGAAATATTTATTAAGTCTATTTTCAATAATCTTTCTGTTCTCATGCTCTTCTCAGAAAGTGTCATCTTCCAAATACTCAACAATAGAATATGAAGCAGGTGCTTGTTTCGGTTCTTGTCCAATTTTTAAAATGACTATTAATCCTGACCGAACTGCCGTTTTGGAAGCCGAACATTTCAACTTTTCTAAAGAATTTTCAAAGGGAGAATTTAGTAAACCAAGAGAAGGAACATTCAAAACCACCATTAAAGAAGCAGATTACAAAAAACTAATTACGCTTCTTGACAGCTTAGACATAAAAAGTCTTAATGAAAAGTATGGTTCACGAAATATTACAGATTTATCTACATCATATCTTAGAGTAAAATTTAATGACGGATCGTCTAAAAATATTCAGGATTACGGAAAACGAGGAACCGAAAAATTGATTAAAATTTATCAATTTTTCGAAGATTTAAAGCACAATCAGCAATGGGAAAAGGTGCAATAATTAAACTTAAAATTATTTAAACTATATTTGCAGTATATTTCGCGGCATTCTCAGCCAAATAGTAATTGATATTACTTAAAAATTCTGTTAAAATTTTTGGCAGATCTGCTAAAAAATGATGAAGTATACTGCTTCGACCGCATTATTTTAATACGCAATATATATTTTGTTATTTACAGACTTAAAATTGATTAAGCCCATCTTAGATGCGCTTCAAAATGAAGGTTACGAAAAACCTACCCCTATTCAGGAACAAGCGATTCCATCGATTCTAGAACACAGAGATGTACTTGGTACAGCACAGACTGGAACAGGTAAAACAGCAGCTTTTGCCATTCCCATCTTACAGAATCTTACAGAAAGAAAAGGCCCTAAAAGCAATCATATAAAGGCATTGATTCTTACTCCTACCAGAGAATTGGCTATACAAATCGAAGAAAGTTTCAACGCATACGGAAGAAATTTACCTTTAAGAAAGCTGGTAATTTTTGGAGGTGTAAAACAAGGAAGCCAAGAAAATGCTTTGAGAAAAGGTGTTGATATTTTGGTGGCTACTCCGGGAAGATTGTTAGATTTTATTGCACAGGGAATTATTTCTCTTAAAAATCTTGAAATTTTTGTTTTGGATGAAGCCGACAGAATGCTTGATATGGGTTTTGTACACGATGTAAAAAGAATTATTAAACTTTTACCTCAAAAAAGACAGACTCTTTTCTTTTCAGCAACAATGCCGACTGAAATTCAAAAATTGGCAGATTCTATTCTGAATACTCCGATAAAAGTATCTGTAACACCAATTTCTTCGACTGCAGAAACGATTAAGCAGTCCGTTTATTTTGTTGATAAAGATAAAAAACTGGATCTTCTTTCTCATATTTTACAAGATAAGATTTCGGAATCTGTTTTGGTTTTCTCAAGAACAAAGCATGGAGCAGATAAAATTGCTAAAAAATTGCAGGCCTCTAATATTCCGACAGAAGCGATTCATGGCAACAAATCTCAAAATGCGAGACAGAATGCTTTAAATAATTTTAAATCAGGAAGAACACGTGTTTTGGTAGCTACAGACATTGCAGCAAGAGGTATTGATATTGACGAATTGAAGTACGTGATCAATTTCGAACTTTCAGACGTTGCAGAAACTTACGTTCACCGAATCGGAAGAACAGGTCGTGCCGGAGCTGAAGGTAGTTCACTTTCGTTTGTGGATGGTTTAGATTTATTAAATTTAAAAGATACTGAGAAACTGATTGGAATGAAAATCCCTGTCGTAAAAGATCATCCTTATCACACCGATAATTTGGTTGTTGAAAAAAGAGATTCTAACAATAAGCCTTTTACACCAAGACCAAAACCAGCAAACCCTGGTCAACAGAGAAAAGAGACAGGTTTTAAAAAGCCAAAGAATAAAAGTAACTTTTCTAGAAAGAAATAAAAATGAAGGCCTTCCGATTGGAAGGCTTTTTTTTGTATCTATAATTGACTGTTATCTACAATTTCTTTCTGTGACAGAAAGCAAAAGCTTATGATACAAAAAGGTAAAGCTGCTGCGAGATAAGTAATATTGAGATAATTAAAAGTTGTTTCTCTTAATAATTGTTCCATAATATGAACACACATTAAACTAAAAACAATGATTGTGGACAAATAAAAAATATGTCGGATTTTTTTTACAATAAATGATAAAAAAACCGATAATGAAAGAAAAATTAAGATTGCAAAAATATTAGACTGACCTTGCATTCCTAAAGGATTATAAGCTAAAATGTAATCAAAATTTTCAGCCGGCAAAAGTATTGATAAGAGCAATACAATGATCGTGATAAGATACATCAAAGTAAATTTAATTTTCTCGGTCCATGACGCTTCAAAAAATGGCCTACACAAGAAAAGTATAAGTGGTACTACCACTACACTTCTCGTAAGACACAACACACCCAAAATAAAGCCTAAAAGCAAAGGTTTCTGAAAATAATTATCTTTATATTTTTTACTCCAATAAATAATGAAAAAAGAAATTATAATAAAAGACGAAATAAAGTCGCTTTTACAAACCGCTTCATAAATAAAAGAAAGAGAAAAAAACATCATTAAAACCCCTAATAAACGGGTATTATTGGCTTTAAACTCTTTTATTACAGCAAAACTAAAAAGCACCAAACTCACAACCTGTAAATATCCTACATTACCAATAAGATAAAAACAAACCAAAAACAAAAGCTGACCAGGCAAATAAGAAGGAACATTTCCCATGAAATTTCTGGTGCTGTAAATATATTTTCCGTGAAGCCAATAATCCAGCGAATATTCTGCAGTTTGCCAACGATCAATCTTCAGTGCATAAGGATCTTTAGTAAGGTGTGATAAAAACAGGTAGGTAATTCCCGTAACTATCACTAAAACATAAATAGTTTTTGAGCTTAGCGTTAATTTATTAAAAATAGAATTATAGCTAAAATAGAATATTCCATGAATAAGAATAAAAATTACAGCCAAAAATAAGATGGGTACTTTTTCCTGACGAGAACCATATTTTACTAAAAATAAAAAATTGATAATGAAATAAATGATAAAAATAATCAATTTCATCATTTTTGAATCGTCTAAAAATTTAAACAAATTACTCTTCATTAATCATTTAATTAATTTCTCTGAAACATTTTCTTCGCATTCTCACTCGTAATCCTATCAATCTCTGTAAAATCTTTTTGGTAAATATCAACCAATTTTCCGGCAACCAAATCAAGATATGAGCTTTCATTTCTTTTTCCTCTAAACGGAACAGGAGCAAGATAAGGAGAATCTGTTTCCAGAACGATTTTATCTAATGAAATTTCATTTAAAAACTGATCAATTTTACCATTTTTAAAAGTCACTACTCCACCGATTCCCAAAATATAATTCAGATCTAAAGCATGCTTTGCCTGTTCTAAATTCCCTGAAAAACAATGGAAAATTCCACGAAGTTTGGGATGCTTTTTCCTTTCTAAAACTTCAAAAGTTTCATCAAAACTTTCTCTGGTGTGGATAACGATTGGCAGATCTTTTTCAATCGCCCAATCAATCTGCTGTTCAAAAGCTTTTACCTGGATATCTAGAGTCGATTTATCCCAATACAAATCAATTCCTATTTCTCCAATCGCAGGAAAATGTCTTTGATCTAAATAGTTCTTTACAATTTCAAGTTCTTTTTCCCAAGATTCTGGTTTTACATAGCAAGGATGCAATCCCATCATCGAAAAAATCTGATCAGGATATTCGCTTTCCAACTGAAGCATTTTTTCGTGCGATTCTGAATCGATAGCCGGAAGATAAAATTCTGTAATTCCTTTATCTAAAGCTCTCTGAATAGCTTCTTTTCTGTCTTCATCAAATTCTTCGGCATATAAATGCGTATGTGTATCAACCATTATTTTTAAAATTTTAAAAGATCTTCATAAGGATTTTCTAAACCTAAAAGCATTCCGAAAGCCGGCTCGGTTTTTATACCTTTTTTCTTAAGATCTATTATTTTTTCTTTAAATCCCTCTCCTTTTTCCTGCAAGATTTTATATTCTGCAATCATGTGGCGGTAAGCATTTTGCTCAGTTGTCGGTTTATTTTGTGCAAAAATTTCGATTGGAAATTCTTCTATTTCAAAATTACAAACTAACGATTCCTCATTATTTATATTTGATTTCTTAATTTTAAAATCAAAATCTTTAAAAATTTCAATTAAAAATTTCTCAAACTCAATATTATCTTCAACCTTACAAATAATATCCAAATCACTTCCTTCAATATCAATCTCAATAGGAATTGTTCCCGCTAAAACCGGCGAATAATATTCTAAAACCTCAAAGATTTTATGTTTTGTAAGAACTTCGTAAGCTTTTTTTTGCTTTTCATTTCCAATTTTCAGATAACTCGGTTTCGTAAAATCAATCATTACATTAAGTTTTAACATTGAACTTTAAACCTTGAATATAGTGTGTTTTACTTTTTGCCTCTGAATTTCAATTCTCTGATTTAGTTTTTCTTTAAATTCAATAAATTTCGGATCTTTTTCGTCATCCGTTCGATGTTCTAAGGCTTTATTGATTTTAAAATTTTCTTTAATAAAATCTTTAGTTTCATCAGAAAAATAAGCTTCACCAAATTTTTCAAAAATATAAGTAACAGCTTGTGAATTAGGATGTATCAAATCATCTTTATAAAACCGGTAATCCCGTAAATCATCCATTAAAATCTCGTAAATCGGTAAATAGTGACAATTTCCAAACTGTGAAGCCACTTCATGAATCGCCGTAATTAATTTTGATTTACTCAACTGATTTTCAACCATTCCATCTTTTGTATGACGAACGGGTGAAACAGTGAACAGGATCTGCACATTTTCTAGGCAAATATCCTGAAGATTAATAATCGTATCGTAAATAGAATCTGTAAGTTCCTGCTGCGTTAAAAGCTTTTTGTCAAAGAATTTTTGTGGAATCTTGTGGCAATTCGCAACCAATTTTTTCTTGGGTTCAAATTCGTAAATAAACGAAGTTCCGTAAGTGATAATCACCCAATTGGATTCTTGTAAAAAACGGTTTCCCTCTTCTATTTTCGAATTAATTTTATCTAAAGTCTGGTGAATATATCTTGTATCAAAACTGGTGTGATGATCCAAAGAAATAAACTCGTCATGATACGCAATTAAATCATCCTCGTGATAAAATTCTGAATCATGAAGTCTTTTTATTGAATTATTAATCGAAAACGGATTAAAAATTGTCCCAAAAGGATTATTTACCGTCTGAAGCTGACCTTTTTGAAACAAATCTGACATTTCCGAAGCAAAGCAAGAGCCTATCGAAAATATTTTATCTTCAATTTCAATTTTTTGAGGCGATGGTTTTATGTCGACTTCTGTCCGGAATTTCATATTTTAGGGATTAGGAATTAGGTTTTAGGAATTAGTGAAAGGCAGTTCAAAAGCTAAGCCCTAATTCCTAAAACCTATTACCTAATTTAACTGTCTCTTCTCAGCAGATAGTTTGCAAGTTCAGAGAATGGTTTTTTCTTTTCTTCGGGAACATCTATTTTTGCAAGATAACTCTGCCCGATTTCATTATGTTTTTCGATTAAGCGTAATGCTTTCTCGTCAGCTTTTGTTCTTCTGAAAATCTTTTCAACACCGTAAACTTTATCGATATTATCAGTTTTTTTAGAATACCAATAGTCTAATTCTTTACGTTCTTCTTCAGTTCCGTGCTCTCTTGCCAAAAGATAAAGCACCGTTTTTTTATTTTCATAAATATCTCCGGCATGCTTTTTCCCAAACTGAGCCTGGTCGCCGAAAACATCCAAATAATCATCCATAATCTGGAAAGCAATACCAATATGTTTTCCGAAATTGAAAATCGCTTTGGCATCTTTAAACTGTGCTTTAGCAATCATTGCTCCAATCTCAAAAGATGAAGCACTCAAAACTCCGGTCTTGTAAGTAATCATTCTGATGTAATCATCAAACGTTACGTTTTCCTGGGTTTCAAAATTAATATCATACTGTTGGCCTTCACAAAGAAGTAAACCTGTATGTGTGAAAATTCTTACACAGGCTTTAAAAATTTCAGGCTCCAGATCTTCGAAAAACTTATACGCTTTAAGCATTAAACCGTCTCCGGCAAGAATTCCTGTATTAAGCCCGTGAATCGTATGAATAGTCGGTTTGTTTCTTCTTAGCGGAGCTTCATCCATAATATCATCATGGATTAGCGTAAAATTATGAAAAAACTCAATCGCCAAAGCCGGCTTTATCGCTTCTTTCTGATCACCACCAAACAAATCACAAGCCATTAAAACCATAATCGGACGGAGACGTTTTCCACCGTGCGAAATAATATAATTCATCGGCTCATACAACTCTGTAGGTTTGTCTTTAAATGTATATTTAGTAATAGCATCAGCAACAATCTGTTGATAGGTGTCTAAAAATTCCATAAATGATTTTAATTTTAACAAAAATACAATTTTCTGAGCGTTGTAAAACAAAAAACTTCGCCCAAACGGACAAAGTTTTGTATGATAATAAAATTTTTCGATTAAGTTAAAAACGATACTGCTAAGTAAGTAATTCCTGCAACAATTGCTGAAATAGGAATCGTTAAAATCCAAGCCCAAAGTAAGCTTACTGTGATTCCCCAACGTACTGCAGAAACTCTCTTTGTAAGCCCTACTCCAATGATAGAACCTGTTACAGTATGAGTTGTAGAAACCGGAATACTTAATTGGTCTGTGATGAAAAGCGTAATTGCTCCTGCTGTTTCAGCACTTACTCCTTCCAATGGAGTTACTTTTGTAATTTTGGTACCCATTGTTTTGATGATTTTCCAACCACCGCTCATCGTTCCTAATGCAATAGCAACAAAGGAAACCAACGGAACCCAGATGTAATGTTCTGCAAAATAATCGAAACGCCCCGCAGACGGAATATTCAAATATTGAGGGTCATGAAGCATATTTACGTGATAATAAATCAATGCTGCACCAATAATACCCATTACTTTCTGAGCATCATTAAGACCGTGACCTACGCTGAATAAAGCTGAAGATACAAGCTGTAATTTCTTAAATGCTTTATCTGCTTTGTAAGGATTTGATCTTTTATATAAATGAACAATAATCAAAGTAATGATAATAGAGATAATCATCCCCAGTATCGGAGCCATGAATATGAATAAGAAAATCGGGATTACTTTATCAAATTTCACAATATCTTGTGTTGTTACTTTAATTAAAGCTTCTTTTATTGTTGCAAAACTTCCCAAATCTGGATGAGCTGCAACTACTTCTCTGTAATCGAGCATAAAAGCATGCATTAAAGCTGCTCCCAAAAACCCACCAATCAATGTATGTGATGACGATGAAGGAATACCAAACCACCATGTTAAAAGATTCCAAGCGATGGCGGCAATAAGACCTGAAAAGATTACTTCGAGCGTAATAAAATTTTCATTAACGGTTTTAGCAATCGTATTACCAATTCTAAACTCACCAATTACATAGGCTGCTAAAAAGAAAGCCGCAAAGTTCCATAATGCAGCCCAAAGTACCGCCTGAAACGGCGTAAGAACTTTAGTAGAAACAATGGTTGCAATAGAGTTTGCCGCATCATGAAAACCGTTGATGTAATCGAAGATTAAAGCTAAAGCAATAATAACCGTAAGTAAAATAGGAAATTCCATTTCTGTTATATTGTTTTATGCGTATTTAATCATGATGTTTTCAATTGTATTGGCAACATCTTCTGCTTTATCGGTTACTACTTCAAGGTAATTTAATACTGATGAAATTTTGATAATATTAATCGCATCATTCGTTTCAAACAATTCTACCATAGAATTTGAAAGAAGATCATCTGCAATATTTTCTATCGAGTTTACTTTAATACAAGCTTCTTTTACCTGCTCCATATTTTTGAAACCTTTAAGGTTTTTCATTGCATTCTGAATCTCAAGACAAGCTTTGTGAATCAATAATGAAAAATCTGCATAAGCCTTCATCAAAGGAGATTTGTAAAGGAAGATATATTTAGCAGAAGCATAAATATAATCTGCGATATCATCTAAACCTGTAGCTAATGTGTGAATATCTTCACGATCGAAAGGTGTAATGAAGTTTTTCCCCAATTCAACGAAGATCTCGTGAGTAAGCTCATCATTTTTGTGCTCATAGTCGCTCATCAATTTCAGCATAGAATCATCATTCAGATCAAAATCTTTGATTCCGTGATTAAAATCGTTAGACATAGCAACCAGATTATCTGTAACTTTTTCGAAAAGTACAAAGAAGATTTTATCTTTTGGTTGAAAAGCGTGGAAAATATTACCAATGCCCATTTTATAGTATTTATAAATTCGTGTGCAAATTTCTTAAAAAACCATGTTACCAAAAAGCATCTCGCGTTAATTTTTGTTCACATTGAAGTAATATTTGTTCACATAAAAAACCAATAGCAACCGACATCTTTCTACAGCCTTTGGAATCAATATCTTAAACATTCACATATGCAAAAATCAAACAAAAAAGCCGGCGAAAAAGCCGGCTCAAATTATATAGTAAGAATAAGATTAGTTAGCTTCTTCAGCCCTCATATCTTTTCCTTTAAACTTCATTGATTGGATATTTCCTAAAAGTTCATTTTTATAAGATTTTTCAATCTCAAAGAATGAGAATTTTTCAAGAATCTCGATATTACCAATTTCCGCTCTCTTGTTTCCTTTGCTAGAAGTTGCTTTGTTGATGATTTCTAAAACATCTAATTTTTTCAACTGATCTTTTTTACCAAGATTGAAGAAAAATCTAGTCATGTTCTCATCTTTTTGTCTTGGTTTGCCACCACGATCACCTCTTCTTTCTCCTCTGTCGCTTCTTCCGTCACGATCTCCTCTAGGACCTCTGTCGCGGTCTCTATCTCTTCCTCTGTCACGATCTCTTCCTCTGTCACGGTCTCTTCCACCTCTGTCATCATCTCTGCTGCTCATTTTCTGCTCCAGAATATCATGTTTGTCTTTGTAATACAAAGCAAGATCTTTTAGTTGGAACTGAAGTAATTTGTGCACCAATTCTTCTTTTGTAAATTCTGAAAGATCAGGAATCAATGAATCATCAAACTCAAAGAAATCTTGGTGTACTTCTAATAAGTTTTCGAAAACACCTGCAACCTGAGCTTTTACAATATCTTCCCCTGTAGGAATTCTAGCTTCTACGATCTCAATCTTAGTAACAGATTTAATCTGTTTTAGTTTTCTGCTTTCTTCAGGTTTAATTAAAGAAATAGAAATACCGTCTTTTCCTGCTCTCCCCGTTCTACCACTTCTGTGAACGAATACTTCAGGATCGTCTGGTAAAGAATAGTGTACAACGTGAGTTAAAGAATCTACATCTAATCCTCTTGCTGCAACATCAGTAGCTACCAAAATATCAATATTTTTCAGTCTGAATTTCTTCATTACCGTATCTCTCTGTGCTTGAGAAAGATCACCATGAAGAGCATCTGCTGCATAACCATTCTGCATTAAGAAATCGGCAACTTCCTGAGTTTCCATTCTTGTTCTACAGAAAATAATTGAGTATTGATTCGGGTTTGAATCGATCAATCTCTTCAAAGCCTCTTTTTTATGACGGTAACCAGCCACATAATATTCGTGCTTAATGTTCTTTTTAACTTCGTTAATAGAACCCACAGAAATACGGTGAGGTTTTGTCAAATAATTTTTTGAAATTCTCTCCACTTCTTTGCTCATCGTTGCCGAGAACAAAAAAGTTTGTTTTGTTTCTGGAGTTTCTCTCATAATGGTTTCCAACTCGTCTTTGAAACCCATTGAAAGCATTTCATCTGCTTCGTCTAAAACCAACCAGTGAATTTCTGAAAAGTCTAATGCCTTTCTGTTAATCAAATCGATTACTCTTCCTGGAGTTCCTACAATAATCTGCGGCTTCTCCTTTAAAGAACGAATCTGATCCATAATACTGCTTCCACCGTAAACTGCTGTAGTTTTGATGTTCTGCATGTACTTTGAATAATTTTTGATGTCTTTTGTAATTTGAAGACATAATTCTCGTGTCGGACAAAGCACCAAAAATTGGATTTTGCGACTCGTATCGTCAATCATATCCAAAATCGGAAGCGAAAACGCTGCTGTTTTGCCTGTCCCTGTCTGCGCAAGTGCGATTAGATCGCGAATATCTGAAAGAATGAAAGGGATAGTCTGTTTTTGGATTTCTGTCGGGCTTTCGTAACCCAGTTCGCCAATGGCCTTAAGGATATCAGGACTTAAATTGGTCTCCGTAAATAAATTCATTAAATATTATAAAATTTTTGCAAAGATACGGTTTTTATTTGGATATTGAATTATACAATATTAACGAATTGATAATTTTATTTTAGAAAACCACAATCATTTTTATATTTAGACAAAAAAACTACATCTTTTTTATTTTTAATTTAAAAATTTTTCAACAATAATCACAATTAGCAAATAATACATTTTATAGAGTAATAATTATGAATTAATGAAAATTTTCTAATGATTTATTTTGAATATTATTATTTACATTTGATTAAAATTTAAAATATGGCATCTCAGATTTCATCTAAAGTATTTGATTTTTTAAAACTTATTCAGAAAAACAACAACAGAGAATGGTTCAACGATAATAAAAATCTTTTTCTTGAAGCACAATCAGATTTTCAGGATTTCACTGAAGAGGTGATTAGCGAAATGGGGAAATTTGATGAAACTATTTTAAAACTCGATGCTAAAAAATCTTTGCTCAGAATCTACCGAGACACCCGATTTTCAAAAGACAAAACACCTTACAAAACCTATTTCGGAGCGTCACTCGGGATGGGGAAAATAAATACAAAAGCAGGATTCTATCTTCATGTAGAACCTGAAAAATCTTTTTTAGGAAGCGGAATTTATTTACCGGATTCGCCTGTTTTAAAAGAAATCAGAAAAGAAATTTCTCTCTTTAAAGATGATTTCCTGAAAGCAATAGATGATAAAGATTTCAAAAAATATTATAACGAACTGGATCAGGAACACAAACTAAAGAACGTTCCTCAAGGTTTTGAAAAAGAAGATCCGATGGGAGAATATTTAAAACTGAAAAGTTTCATAGGAGTACACAAGGTGACCAACAAAGATTTGTCTGATAAAAATACCGTAAAAAATATTTCAAAAATATTTGAAGCAGCAAAACCTTTGAATGATTTTCTGGATACCTCAATTTCAAACATCCAGAATTAAACAAAAGCAAAATAAACACTGATAATCAACGTATTACAATTAATGTTTTTTAACAGCAATTTAACATTTTTCATTACCTTTGCTGGTCGTCAAATTTCCATACAATGTCTTTATACCAGCAACTCGCAGAAAAACTACAATACATCAGTCCAAGTTTTTATAAACAGAGGTATTTTAAAAGTTTAAAAAATCTCACCAAAGAAAATTTTTCAGGCCGTAATGTAGAGCCAGAGCTCGTTTGGATTAAAGAATATTTACAAAACGATGCTGTTATTTTTGATATCGGAGCCAATGTAGGAACTTTTCTTTACCAGTTTGAAAACAAGCTGAACCACAAGAACATTTACGCTTTTGAGCCCAATAAAAAACTCAACATCAGACTGAAAAGACTTTTCCCGACAATGCATATTTCTTCTGTCGCACTTTCTGACGAAAATACGACAGCACAATTTAAAGTTCCGATTATTAAAGGAAAAATGGTTGCATCGAGAGGTACTTTGAACACTTCCTACAAAGAAAAAGACGAAGAAAACTCTTATACAGAAACCGTAGAAGTCGTAAAACTGGATGATTGGACGAGATCTAAAAACATCAAAAAAATAGATTTCATCAAAATCGATGTGGAAGGAAACGAAATGAAGACTCTTTTTGGCGGAAAAGAAACAATCCAAAAATTCAAACCGACTTTAATGGTTGAAATGGAACAAAGACACCACAACCAACCAATCTGGAACGAGATTTCCGAAGTTGAAAACTGGGGTTTTGAAGCCCATTATCTAAACCGAAAAACATTTACACTCGAAAAACTGACCGAAGAGATTTTGCTAAAAAATATCAGCGACGAAAAAAATAAAACCGACTACATCAACAATATTATTTTCCTTCCCAAAAACTTTTAAAATCTAAATATGAGTGTAGTAGCAAGACAGGGTTTTAAGTATTCCATCATCGGGTACGTCGCGACACTTATCGGGATGTTCTCTATTTTCATTTTCACCAACGACCTCTTTTTTTACGGAAAACTAAGATTCATCATGTCTGCTGCAGAATTGCTTGTTCCTTTTGTTGTGCTGGGAATTTCATATTCGAATGTGAAGTTTTTCGGAAAAGCTTATGAAGACAATAAACATCAAAATATGCTGTCTCTTTCTTTAGCATTGGTTTCTATTAATTTTTTAATCTTTTTGATTATTTTTTTTCTCATCCCAAGCTTTTTTCCTGAATTTACTAAAATGAAAATCTGGGAAAGCAAAAAATATATTCTTCCACTCGTTTTAACCCTTTCTTTGTGTGCGGTTTTCAACAGATATATTTCCAACTACAAGAGGATTGTCGTTTCTAATATCTTCGATAATCTTTTACCTAAATTAGCAAACTTAGGGTCTTTCTGCCTGTTCTTTTATTTTCAGTTTTCAGAGCAGATTGCTTTAGCTTTTTTCTTCGGAATGTTTGCTTTAATGCTTACAGGATATATTTATTACACCAACAAGCTTGATAAAATAAGCCTTGATTTCAGTAGAGATTACTTTAAAAAAGATAACTTTTACAAAGAATTTGCGGCGTATAGTTTCTTTGGATTTTTGGGAACTTTTGGAAATCATATGGCGATTAATAATTATATGATTGGTGAATTTATCGGTGAAGAAGAGATTGCTGTTTACAGCATTTTATTGGCACTTATTTCTTTGATTTCAATTCCGCAACTGGGATTATTTAATATTTCTGCGCCCATCATCCGAAAAAATTTAGCCGATGGTGATATGAAAGAACTCGACAGATTTCATAAAAAAACATCGTTAAGTATTTATTTTTTAGGAGCTGTTTTGTTTGGCTGTATTATGGTAGGATTTCCTTATTTAACCCATTTCATGCCAAATAAAGGAGATTTATTGAGAATGTACGAACCCGTAATCTGGATTTGGGGTTCTGCTGTATTAATGGATTTAGCGACAGGTTTTAACGGAAATATTATCTCGCTTTCAAGATATTACAAATTCAATATTATCGTGATGCTTTTATTGGCCGGATTAACGATCAGTCTAAACTGGTATTTTATCAACAACACAGATCTTTCATTGATTGGAATCGCTCTGTCAACTGCAATTTCAGTTACTCTTTACAATCTTATTAAGGTTATTTTCAATTATTTCGTGTTTAAGGTTTCCCCTTTTTCTATTGAAATGATTTTCGTGTCGATTATCTGTACTTTAGCGATTACGGTGGCGATTGTTTTGCCTGTTTTTGATAATAATTTCATTAATCTTATTTATAAACCGGCTGTTGTTTTAGTGCTTATATTTATTGGAAATCATTTCACCAAAATATTCCCGATTGAAGATTATCTGAATATGAAATTCTTTAAAAGTATTTTGAAATTTAAATAAGCTTGTGAAGAAGATTTTCTAAGTTTTCGAGAACTATCTGCTTGCTGTATTCTTTCTGAAAATCATACTGAATGTTCTGTAATTCGAAAAACTGCTCAATAACATTTTCTTTTTCTGCAACAATAAAATCAAGATTTGAAATATAATTTGCAGGGAAAATTGCGATTTTTCCAAACTTTATTGCATCACCAATGTTTCCGGTCATTTTTGTTTTTCCGTATACTTCTTTTTGGCTGAAAAATTCGGTTTGCTGCTGAATCGGACACCACAAAACATCTGCTTTTTTCATCCATATTTCAAAATCTTCCTGAGAAACTCGTTCTGTAAAATATTTGATATTAAATTGATCAGAAACTTTTTCAATCGAATCTAGCTCTTCTCCTTTTGCTTTACCCAAAAACACAAATTCAATATCTACTGCTCCTTCCATTTTTTGGATTATCTCTAAAACATATTGATAATCGCGTCTTTTTTGAGAAACTCCACCTGGAATTACAATTGTTAATCTTTCATTCTTACTTGAAGCAAATTCTTTAGTATAAAAAAGCGGTAAAAACTGGTATTTCTGCGAAGAAAACCCATTATCCAAAACCAAAAGATGCTTTGATTTTTTGTAAACCTTTGAAACATTAAAAAGCCCTTCCTTCCACCATAATTTCAATCGATAAATAACATCTTCTTTGAAAACCTTTTTGATTAAATCTAATTTGGAAGCCTTCGAAAAATTAAGATTATGAACAATGACAGCAGTTTTATATTTATTGGTAATATTCAGAAAAGTATTAAAATACCGATGAACCGTTCCTATAATAATCAGATCATATTTCTTAGATTTAAGCTGATCTAAAATCATCGAATTATCAGATAAAAAAACAGGTATACCATGAGTATCAATCTGATTTCTAATTCGCTCAGAAAAATAATAGTCCACAGAAAATTCTTCTGAATCTTTCATCAGATCCATAAAATCGGCTGCAATTTCTGCGTGAGTATCGATTTCTATGTAAGCTATTTTTTTCAAATTTTAAACCATTTCTTTTTAAACATATTCCAACGTTGTTTGTTTATAACCTTTTGTTCATCTTTAGAAATTTTCAGTTCAAGATTTTGAGATTTGCATTTTTCATACGAACCAATAATCTGAAATAAAAATGAAGGTGACTTTATTTTTGCTGCTTCTTTAGCCGCTGCAATATAAGTAAGGAATCGGTTTAATCCTAAAAAATAAAAATATCTGCCATAATAATCAGCTGGTTTTATGGTATAATCCGCACCTTTTACTTTGATTAACTTTACATGTAAATCCGGGAGAACAATTTCTTTCCAACCTAAATTTTGCAGAAGAATAGCATCAATATTATCCCAACCCAACGTTTCACGCAAACCTCCCATTTGAAGAAAACATTCCTTTCGGTAAGCTTTCATCGGACCACGAACATGATACTTGTTAGAATTTCCTTCATAGACCCATTCTCCATTTTTTTCAACATACAATAATCCTCCAACCAAACCGTAATCAGGATTTTCCATAAAAGAATCTGCAATAGTTTGTAAATAATTTTCCGGAAGAATAATATCTGAATCAAACTTGCAAATAATATCAAAATTATTCAGATCCTGGGTTTGTAAGCCTTTTTTAAATGCCGCAACCACTTTAGAACCCGGTTGGTGCAAAGATTTCTGCAAATTAATGGTTTCAAAGCGAGAATCTACATCAGTATATTTTTTAATGACTTCTGAAGTTCTATCTGTTGAGCCATCGTTAACCACCACCACTTTAAAATCCTTAAAACTTTGCTGTTGTAAAGAATCTAAAGTAAACGGAAGATTATTTTCCTCGTTGTGTGCAGGAATTATAATTAAAAATTTCAAAGCAAAATTATCAATGATGAAGAATAATTGATAAATGATAAAATTCAACAGTTAGCTTGCATCAATTATCATTTATCAATTATCGTTAATATTATTTATTGTGCGGTTTCAGCATGTTTTTAGGATCTAGAATTTCATCTAATCTTTCCTGCGAAAGTAGATTCTGCTCTAAAACTAAATTGTAAACACTTTTCCCGGTTTCTAAAGCTTCTTTTGCAATTTTCGTAGATTGCTTATATCCGATGTAAGGATTTAAAGCGGTTACAATTCCGATGCTGTGTTTTACCATATTCAGGCAAACATCTTTATTGGCAGTAATTCCGATTACACATTTTTCGCGAAGTGTTTCCAAAGCATTGCACAGGAAATGAATATTTTCCATAATTGCATGCGAAAGCACAGGTTCCATTACATTTAATTGTAATTGTCCGGCTTCAGCTGCAAAAGTCACAGTTAAATCATTTCCAATTACTTTAAAACAAACCTGATTAACCACTTCCGGAATTACAGGATTTACTTTTCCAGGCATAATCGATGAACCAGGTTGCATCGGAGGAAGATTGATCTCAGATAAACCAGCTCTAGGTCCTGAAGAAAGCAATCTTAAATCGTTACAGATTTTAGAAAGTTTCACTGCAAGACGCTTCATTGCCGAAGAATAAATCACATAAGAACCTGTATCTGGAGTTGCTTCCACCAAATCCGGAGCAGAGATCACCGGATACCCTGTAAGTTCAGCCAAATTTTTAGCACAAAGCGTTGCATAGCCGATTGGAGCATTAATTCCGGTACCAATTGCCGTTGCACCCATATTGACTTCAACAAAAAGATTGGCGTTGTTATTTAACTTTGAAATATCTTCTTCCAAAGTTGCTGCAAATGCTTCAAACTCCTGTCCCATAGTCATCGGAACAGCATCCTGAAGCTGCGTTCTTCCCATTTTAATGACATCATGAAACTCTTTTCCTTTTTCACGGAAAGCTTCCACGATTCCCACCAATTTTTTTACTAAATTTTCGTTCATCTGCAACAATCCCATTTTGATTGCTGTAGGATACGCATCATTGGTAGACTGCGAAAGATTGATATGATCGTTTGGTGAACAGAATTCGTATTCTCCTTTATTTTTTCCTAATTTTTCTAAAACTCGGTTCGCAATTACTTCATTGGCATTCATGTTAATAGAAGTTCCGGCTCCACCTTGAATCATATCTACCGGAAATTCGCTGTGAAATAATCCACCGATTAACTCGTCACAGGTTTCTGCAATTTTAAAATATAAATCCTGATCCAAAAGACCTAATTCATAATTGGTTTTAGCAGCCGCTTTTTTCACATAAGCCAAACCTTTAATAAATTCCGGATATGAGGATAAAAGCTGTCCTGAAATTTTGAAATTGTCTATTGCTCTCTGAGTCTGAACTCCGTAATAAGCATTTAGCGGCACATTTAGTTCACCGAGTAAATCACTTTCTTGTCTGAAATTTTCCATTAAATATGATTTAATAGTTTAATTATTTGATTAATAAAAAACGCACCGTAAAGATGCGCTTTAAAATTTATTTTGTAGGATATTTTTGATTTAAAGCTTGAAGAATTGCCCATGTTTCGGCATCCATAATCCCATCATAGTTTTGAGGTCTGAAGTGATATTGCAGTGCTTCAATTGTTTTTTTAGTAGCATCATCCCATTTTCCGTTAGGGGAAATCTCGTAACCAAATTTCTGCAATGCAGTCTGAACCAAAAAGATGAACGGAGATTCATTATATCTCGTTGAAACATCAGTCTGCGCTAAAGTAAGAAGGTTTTGTTTTGCAGCTTCGTCATACCACATTCCGATCTGATATTCGTCGTAAAGTTTTTTCCATGGAAATTGTGGACCTGGATCTTGTTTTCTTGCCGGAGCAATATCTGAATGTGCCAAAACATTGGTTGCAGGAATATTATATCTTGTTACAATATCTTTAGCTAAAGCAGCTACCTTTTTAATTTGGTCATCGCTAAAAGGTTGGAATGTCTTTACACCAGTTGCATCTACAGTATACCCCATATTTACAATCTCAATTCCAATTGAAGTATCGTTTAGGTTTTTATCTGCACGCCATGCACTTACTCCGGCATGATAAGAACGCTTGTTTTCGTCTACCAATTGATAGATTTCATTGTCTCCTAAATTATTTACAAGATAATGTGCACTAACTCCTTGTTGGGTAAGAACCGTAATCGATTTATCATCCGGTAAAACTGTATAATGAAGAATCAGATATTTTTGTCTGAAGTTTTGTGCAATTGCGGGGAAATGAGTTTTTACGACTTTATATCCTGCAGGTTTTGCTGAAACAATAGAACCATAACTTGCCGTGTTATCATTTTTGGTTATATCTGCAATATTTGTAGTGAAAAATTCTACTCCACTTTCTTTTGTGATTTGCGGTTTAACTTTTTCCTGAGAAACAGAATTAGCTACAGTTTTTGGCTGTGTGACTGTAGTTTTAGAGCGGTACGTATTTTTTTTAATATTTTTTTGTGACGTACACGAAAAAACGAATATACTTAAGCCGATGATATATAATGTCTTACGCATTAGTTTACTTTTTTAATCATTTATCAGCGTAAAAATACACAATTTTTTTCTGAATTTTATTTGGTAAATAAAGAAATCTGTTCTATATTTGCACTCGCAATAACAGAACAACGATCATTAAAAAATAAAGAATAAAGGAGGGTTGCCAGAGTGGTTAATGGAGCAGTTTGCTAAACTGTCGACGCGAAAGTGTCGCAAGGGTTCGAATCCCTTACCCTCCGCTTTTTCTTTTTTAAACAATATATTCGGGGCGTAGCGTAGTCCGGTCATCGCGCCTGGTTTGGGACCAGGAGGTCGCAGGTTCGAATCCTGCCGCCCCGACTGTTTTTAATAGTTTTCTCAAAATTATTCAATGGGTGCGTAGCTCAGCTGGATAGAGCATCTGCCTTCTAAGCAGACGGTCAAAGGTTCGAATCCTTTCGCGCTCACAAAAAAACTCACAATTTCTATTGTGAGTTTTTTTGTTTTTATACATCCGCAACCTCCACTATGTTCTCTTTTTTGTACTTCTTAATTTTCCTTCAATCAATTTATTCTACTTAGCAAATAAAATTATGATTTTATCTCTTTCTCTGGTTCATTTCAAGTGAATCTATTTTTTAGCCCTCCGCCAACTTTTTAAACAAACAAAACCAAGAAATACACTATTAAAAATTTAGAATGTATTTATTTTTTTTGTGTCTCGATGTTCCATTTTTAATATCTAAATTTAGCCCGCCTAATTACCGATAGACCTAAAGCTATCAAAGGCTTAGATAAAACTAAAACAATGATAACAAATAATTAATTATGACAAAAATAAAACCGCATCTATTCATCATTACAATTATCACATTCCTTTTAAGTAATAATGCATTTTCACAAATAAATTCTAAAGAAATAGATGCGCTTGTTGCCAATGCAATGGGAAAATTCAATGTTGCGGGAGTTGCTGTGGCTATTGTAAAGGATGGAAAAATAATTCATGAAAAAGGTTACGGTATAAAATCAATAGACAGCAAATTACCGGTTGATGAACATACAAATTTTGAAATTGCTTCTAATAGTAAAGCTTTTACAACCGCTGCTTTATCGATTTTAGTAGACGAAGGAAAGCTTTCCTGGACTGATAAAGTCAAAAAATACATTCCCGAATTTAAAATGTACAATGATTATGTGACAGAAAACTTCACTATTGAAGATTTACTATGCCATCGAAGTGGTCTTGGTTTGGGAGCCGGCGATTTAATGATGTTTCCAGATGGCACAGACTTTACCATTAAAGATGTAGTAGCATCATTTCAGCATTTCACACCCGTTTCAGGTTTCCGAACACAATTTGACTATGATAATCAATTATATTTAGTAGCAGGTGAAATTACCGCAAGGATAAGCGGAATGACCTGGGAAGCTTTCATACAAAAACGCATCTTGGAACCTTTACAAATGAAAAACTCTTTCAGTTCCGTCAACCAAATAAAAGATCTGAATACAATGGCTTCTCCGCATTCATCAGAATCAGGTACTATAAAAAAAATATCGTTATACGGAGCAATGGTAAATGGCGCTGCCGGAGGAATTGTATCAAATGTTAATGATATGTCTAAATGGATGATTACTCAGTTAAACAAAGGTAAATATGGCTCCAAATTAGAACAACAACTTTTTACAGAAGAAAGACAAAGTGAAATGTGGACCATACATACAGTTGAAAAAGCAAATTCTAACCCAAGATACAACCAACACTTCAATGGATATGGATTAGGTTGGGATTTATCTGATATCAAAGGAAATTTAAGTGTATCACATACCGGCGGTTTACCCGGAATGCTTTCTATTGTCACCATGATTCCGGACTTGAATTTAGGTATTGTTATTTTAACAAATACGGAAAGTGGCGGAGCCGGTCTTTTCTCATCGGTAAGTCAAACTATTATCGACAGCTATTTAGGCTTAAATGATTTTGGTTGGGTAGATAAATATGCAGCTCATTTTCAGGCTCAAAAAAAATCTGGAGATGAGGTAACCAAAAAAGTTTGGGAAACAGTAAGCAAAGCGAAAAACACAACCTTAAAAAATGAAGATTTAATCGGTTTGTATGAAGATAAATGGTTTGGAAAAGTTGAGATTTTCTTAAAAGAAAATCAATTATGGTTTAAATCGCATCGTTCGCCAAAATTAAATGGGCCTATGAGTTTTTACAATGCAAATACTTTTGCCATTAAATGGGAATATAAGGATATGAATTGTGATGCATTTGCCATCTTTAGTTTAGATGAAGAAGGCAAAGCGCAAAGCATAAAGATGAAAGGCATTTCGCCGGAGATAGACTTCAGCTTCGATTTTCAGGATTTAGATCTAAAAAAAATAAAGAATTAAACAATTCAATAATAGTTCTTTCACACAAAAAACTCACAATTTTCATTGTGAGTTTTTTGTGTGCGTTTTTGATATACTTTATTCTAAATCTTTTCAAAATTATTTTAACATTAAAAAATTTTATTTAATCTTCTACAAATTTTCTTCTTGCCGCTTTCATTCCAAAATAAAACATTATTGTAATCGTAAGTCCTAAAAAGTAAAACGACCATTTCCAAGAGGAATCAAAATCGTGTAATTTACCAAAAACAGCTGGTCCGAAAGCAGCTATCAAATACCCTACAGATTGTGCCATTCCTGAAATTTTAATAGCATTAACACTGGATTTTGTTCGTAAAGAGAAAAATAAAATCGATAAACTAAATGAAAGACCATTCGACAAGCCTAATAAAACAGCGGTTACATAAATCCATTCTGATTTCAGCCAGGCAAACATCAAAACACTTGTCAGCATCAATATAAATATAAAAACAATCATCACTTTTTGATCTTTCATTTTATTTGCAATAATTGGCCCTACAAAAGTGATTGGAATCATCGAAATCTGTATAATAAACAAAATCCAGCCCGGATCATTTCCCTTCATCCCATAATCACCAAGAACAGCCGGTAGCCAAGAGATTAATGAATAATACACCAAAGACTGAAGTCCCATAAAAATGCTGATATTCCAAGCCTGTTTAGATTTAAATATATTAAAATCAGATTTAACAAGCGAGCTTGCTGTTTGTTGTAATTTCGATTTATTCAGTAATAATTCTAAGATTACGACAAACAATGCCAACAATGCAATTACGAGCCAAATTCCTAAAGAACCACGCCACCCATACCCCGTCCATTCACCAAGACTCACACTGTATCCAGAAGCCAAAGCAGCAGTAAGGTTCATAGAGACAGCAAAAATACCGGTCATTAAACCTATCTGTTTCGGGAAATTATTTTTAATATAACCAGGCGTAATTACATTTCCGATACAAACCCCTAAACCAATAAATATTGATCCCGTAAATAAAGTCCAGACCGAGCCAAACACTCGCATAAAAAGCCCGAAACTCAAAATAATCAATGCATATACCAAAAATCTATTGATACTGAAACGGTGCGAAAACTTACTTACCAAAACTGAGCAGCTCGCAAACATCAGAAGAGGAATTGATGTGAGCATACTGCTTTGTAAATTATTTAAATGAAGTGAATTACTGATTTGATTCAGAACCGGACCAACAGAAGTGATAGGAGAACGCAGATTACTGGATACCAAAATAAGAACCAACACATTTATTATCAACAGGATGTAAGAAAAATCCCTTCTTGTTTTATTTTTCATGATGCTTTATAAAAATTGATACTGCAAAAATAAACCTGTTATTTTATATACATTTGCCATAATATTAATTTAAAACGACATGATTTCTGCCAAAACTTTAAACGTCGATGAGATTCCTAAACCTAATTTTGTTTGGTTTGAGGACAATTGGATACATGATAATGTAATGCACAGACATAGCAAAGCACAGTTAATTTATGTGGAAAGTGGTTTTCAGTATTTAACCGTAAATGAGAAAATTTATCTTTTGCCACAAAATCACGCCGCCTGGATTCCGTCAAATGCTATCCACAAAACCAACTCGCATTCAGAGACCATCAAACTGATGATCATGTTTTTTGATGTCAATAAAACTGATTTATTTTATCATGAAGTAAGTATATTTTCGGTTTCTCCTGTTCTAAAAGAAATGATAAAATACGCTGAAAAATGGTCTAAAAACATCAAAGAAAATGCTGATGAAAATATATTCTTAAGAGCATTGTATAATGAATTACCCAATTTTGTTGCAGATTCCATCCAACTTCACATCAGTCTTCCCGAAGACAAACGATTGACTAAAGCCATAAAACATCTGAATAATAATTACACAAAAGATTATTTTAGAATGGAGGAGTTAAGTGAGATTTCCGCATTATCTCTGCGTTCTATCGAACGAATTTTTAAGAAAGAAACAGGTCTGACTTTGAGTAAATACCAGCAAATGCTTCGCATTATTAAAAGCCTGGAACTTCTAAGCGCTAATAAATGGACAATTTCTGAAATCGCCTATAAAGTAGGTTATAAAAGCCTGCAAGCTTATACAAACAGCTTCCGATCGATCATGCAGTACAGCCCGAGTGATTTCCTGAAGACAATTTGATCTATCTTAGAAATAATACCCACTTTTCTCTCATTATTTTTTAAAAGACAATTTCACTTTCCCAGCTTTTAACTTACAATGATCGACATTCATATTATCAAAATGAAATTGTGAAATTATTTTTAATTTTATATTTCCAGATAAGTCAATGATTATTAATATTATAATGATAATCAAAAAATAAAAATCTAATATTCACAAAAAATTATTGCAGATTTTATTTTGAATTATAAAAAAATATTCTATCTTTGCACCCACAAAAAACAAGGTAATTCTTGTTAAAGATGACCTTTAATCGGGGCGTAGCGTAGTCCGGTCATCGCGCCTGGTTTGGGACCAGGAGGTCGCAGGTTCGAATCCTGCCGCCCCGACTGTTTTTAATAGTTTTCTCAAAATTATTCAATGGGTGCGTAGCTCAGCTG